>JAAUYD010119027.1_pt1 | contig 97595 bp, 73 predicted proteins | sample 7278101 | NCBI WGS metagenome assembly JAAUYD01 (sample SAMN14350128, study PRJNA611818) | marine sediment metagenome | isolation source: surface marine sediment (0.6m) | place: French Polynesia: Moorea | collected 2018-08
GCCTCCGCGATTCCCGTAGCGATCGAACGATCGCTCGCGACGCCAACGATGAGTGCGCGTTTGCCAGCCATGAATCCCATAGTCCTGCCCTTGATTGTTGTTCTGGTTGGATGGGTATTCTACATGCAGTGAGGCTGGCTTAGGAGATAAGGCGCTGTCGCGGTCGGGGACCGCTCCTGCAAGGGTTGTCGCCGTAGGCGCTGCGCTCGCGAACAAAGGATTGAGATCTGCCTGTCGCGAACATGGTTCGCTCCCACAGGGCATAGAGCCATGCAGGAACGGCCCGCGAACGTGATAAGAAGCACCACCTGCAGGAGCGATCCATGATCGCGAGCGATAGCAGCGGCAAGGAGTGCCGCCAGTGTCAAACAGGCCGCTGCAGCGGCGCTCTGCGCCGCGAAGGATAACTTAAGACGACTGCCGGGTAACGTCTACGTACATCGTCAGCGTCTGCCCCGGGCGCAGGATCTTGTTCTTGTCGAGCTTGTTCCAGCGTGCGATGTCGTTAATCGACACGCGGAAGCGACTGGCGATGACGTAGAGCGAATCGCCGTTCCTGACCTTGTACCTGAGTTTACGGGTCATATTGCCCAACGCGGCATTGGGCGACGTTCGAGGCAATTCCTCGACGTCGGTCCAGACGACCAGTTTGCGGCCCACCGGCAGCGTGTCGCCCGGCGCCATGCCGTTCCATGCTGCAAGCTGCCGCGTGCCGACCTTGTAACGCTGGCTGATCGTCCAGAAGCTCTCGCCGCTGGCCACGATGTGTTCGACGCGACTGCCCTTGCGCTCGCGATTCTGCTTTTTCGCCAGTCGTGCGTCGGCGCTTTTGCTGTAAGCAGCGAGCGGCTTCGTCGCGACCGGTATCAGCAGGTGGTGGCCGGCGCGGATCGTGTTCCCGCGCAGCTGGTTGGCTTCGCGAATCGACGCGACCGTCGTGCTGTACCTCAGCGCGATCCCGCCGATCGTCTCGCCGTTGCCGACCTTGTGGCGCTTCCAGCGAATGCGTTCGTTGACGGGCACGTCAGCAAGTGCCGTTTCGAAGGCTTCTGCGACATCGACCGGCAGCACGAGCCGGTGCGGTCCCTTCGGATCCGTCGCCCAACGGTTGTAGCCGGGGTTGTAGGCGTAAATCGTATCGACGTCGGTGCCGGCCAGCTCCGCGGCAAGCGCGAGATCCAGCTGAGAGCCGATCTCCTTGACGGTGAACTGTGGCGTGTCGGTAATGGTCGGTAGCGTCAGCCCGAACTGCGCCGGGTCCTTGACGATGTCGACCAGCGCGAGCAGCTTGGGCACGTACATGCTGGTCTCGCGCGGCAGTTTCAGGTTCCAGAAGTCATCCGGCTTGCCGGCCTTGCGGTTGCGCTTGACCGAGCGACGCACATTGCCTTCGCCGGAGTTGTACGACGCGATCGCTCTCAGCCAGTCGCCTTCGTTGAACTTATACAGGTACTCGAGATAATCGAGTGCGGCATGCGTCGAGTCGACAATGTCACGGCGACCGTCGTACCACCAGTTCTGCTCGATGCCAAAGCGGCGGGCCGTCCCTGGGATCATTTGCCAGAGACCGGCCGCGCGGCCGTGCGAATAGGCGAATGGATCGAAAGCACTCTCGACGATCGGCAGCAGCGCCAGTTCCATCGGCATGTCCCGTCGTTTCAGTTCGGCGACGATGTACGGCAGGTAGCGCTGGCCGCGTTTGAATACCCGTTCCAGGTAGTCCGGGTTTCGCACGTACCAGTTGCGCTCCAATTCGGTGCGGCGAGTGAGCGGCTCGTTGATTGTGAAGTTGAACCGCAGCGACGTCAGCAGGTCGATTTCCGGCGCGCTTGCGGTCTGCGCGACCAGTTCGGCGTGCCTGGCCTGCGTGGTTGAACTGCCGGACGCGCCCAGCGGTGGCAGGCTGTCGAGCAACCACGGTTCGGACCACGGCCCCGTCCATGTATCCGCCTGGACCGGCTGAGCAGCCGCAAATGCGAACAAAGTGGCAGTCAGGGCCGGGATTCTCTGCAATAATCGTGTTTTGGACATAAGCATCGCCGTATCGTACCGACCGCGACCGCTTGTGCAAGAGAGACAGTTCTCAAGTTTGGCGATTGTTGAGTACCTATGGAGCCGATTAAGCATCCCGCTTATCCACAGACCGCCGCTGACTGGCTGCGGACGCCATTGGGCGCGTCGCTGCTCGAGCAGGAGACGCGACTTGTGCAGGAGGTCATCGAGGACGTGTTCGGTGAGGAATGCCTGCAGCTGGGCGTCTGGGGCGAAACCGCGCAGTTCCTGAAGCTCTCCAGGACCCAGCGCAGCCTGCTCATCGGAGGCCCGGACGACAATACGTCAATCATCGCTGAGCCGCATCGGCTGCCGATAGAATCGGACAGCATCGACTCAGTTCTGCTGCCGCATACGCTGGATTACTCCAAGTACCCGCATGCCGTGCTACGCGAAGTGCACCGAGTGCTGCGAGCCAGCGGCCATCTCGTCATCATGGGCTTTCGCCCTGGCGGGCTGTGGGGACTACGGCGCCTGATTCCCGGCGCAGAGATACCGCCCGGTGCACACGACCTGCTGGCTGATCGGACGCTGCGTGACTGGATGAAGCTCCTGGACATGCGCATCCACGGTGTTACGCGTTATTTCTTCCGCTGGCCGTTGCAGGGCGGTAAGGGACGGTCGGCTCAATGGGAGCGCCGCGGCCGACGTTTCTGGCCGGAGCTGTCCGCCTGTTACCTGATCGCCGCGCAGAAGCGTGTCAGCACGCTGACGCCGGTCCGTCCCACGTGGAAGAAGACCGTCAAAGTCGTCGGGGGTCTCGCAGAGCCCGCGAATCGTAGCTCGTCAAAAATCCGGTTTGACCCTTAAAGCATGAGCGTAGAGATCTACACTGACGGCGCCTGCCGCGGTAACCCGGGGCCGGGTGGGTGGGGCGCGCTGTTGATCGCCGGGCGTCATCGCAAGGAGATGTTCGGCGGCGAGCCGGACACCACGAACAATCGAATGGAACTGACCGCTGTCATCGAGGCGCTCAATGTGCTTAGGGGCAGCCGGTCGGTGATACTGCACACGGATTCGAAGTACGTCAAAGACGGCATCGAGTCGTGGATCGAGAACTGGAAGAAGCGCGGCTGGAAAACGGCGGCGAAGAAGCCGGTCAAGAACCAGGACCTGTGGATGGCGCTGGACGAAGCCCGCGCCCGGCACGATATCGACTGGCGCTGGGTCAAGGGCCATGCGGGTAACGAGGGCAACGAGGAGGCCGACCGGCTGGCCAACCTCGGCATAGACTCGATGCGCTAGAGACTTGCCGCGACCATCGGTTGCGCCCGCAGGTTCCGGCACGGCACTCAACAGGCTCGCCTGTAAGAGCGATCCATGATCGCAGTCTGGCCGATCACCAAATCCGTACCACACGAAGCTGAATTTGCTACGATCTCGATCCATGCGACAAATCGTACTGGATACAGAGACCACGGGACTGTCGGCCGCGCAGGGGCATCGAATCATCGAGATCGGTTGCGTGGAGCTCGTCAACCGCCGCCTGACCGGCCGTGAATGGCATCGCTTCATCAATCCGGAACGCGATATCGACGAAGGTGCGGAACGCGTGCATGGAATCTCGCGCGAGAGCCTCGAGGACAAACCCTACTTCAACGAGATCGCGGACGAGTTCCTGGAGTTCATCCAGGATGCCGAGCTGGTCATTCATAACGCCGACTTCGATGTAGGCTTTCTCGATCACGAGCTGAAGCTGATGCAGCACGTCAAGCCGGCGATCGAGCAGCATGCAGAGGTTCTCGACACGTTGACGATGGCGCGCAAGATGCACCCGGGGCAGCGCAACAGCCTTGATGCGCTGTGCAAGCGTTACGAGGTCGATGCGTCCAAAAGGAATGTGCACGGTGCGTTAATCGATGCCGAGCTGCTGGCTCGCGTTTACCTCGCGATGACCGGTGGCCAGACGGCGTTGCTGTTGGACGAGGACGAGGCCCAGGAATCGTCAGAGGAGGCGACGATCAGCATGGCATCGTCAGGATCACACATGGACCTGGTTGTCGTTAGGGCCAGTAGCGATGAGGCCGGCGCGCACGAGGCTATGCTCGAAAAGCTCCGACAATCAGGCAGCTGCATTTGGGATGATGCGGTAAAGGGCTCCTGATTTCGCCATTCGGGGCGTAAGTGACTAGAATCGACCGGGCTGGCCAGGGCCTGGCCAAGGGTGGGACGCCGGTCTACGGCGTGGTTAGAAAAAAGACAAGCAAACGGGATTAGCTATGGCTCAAACGATGACGCACGCGTTTCGCGAGAACTTTCTCGGGAATTCGCCGACCTGGTACAAGCTGACGATCATCGGGTTCCTGGTCGTAAACCCCATCCTGTATTTCACGGTCAGTCCGTTTCTAACCGGTTGGGTAGTTGTCATCCAGTTCATTTTCACACTGGCGATGGCGCTGAAGTGTTATCCGCTGCAGCCCGGTGGACTGATTGCGATCGAGGCGGTCTTGCTTGGGCTTACGACGCCGGAGCACGTTTTCATCGAGGCCGAACACAACTTTTCGGTCATCCTGCTCCTGATGTTCATGGTTGCGGGCATCTACTTCCTGCGCGAGATGCTGCTGTTCACGTTCACGAAGATCCTCCTGGGCGTGCGATCGAAGATCCTGCTGTCGCTGATGTTCTCGTTTACGGCCGCGGTCCTGTCTGCGTTTCTCGACGCGCTGACTGTCACCGCAGTCATAATAACGGTCGCGGTCGGCTTTTACGGCGTCTATCACAAGGTCGCGTCCGGCAAGAAATTCCATCATGAGCATGACCACGGTTCGGATCACGAGGTCATCGAACTGCACAAGGAAGATCTCGAGCAGTTTCGCGCTTTCCTGCGCAGCCTGATGATGCACGGGGCGGTCGGTACCGCGCTCGGTGGTGTGACGACGCTGGTCGGCGAGCCGCAGAACCTGCTGATCGCCGAGGTCATGGATTGGAACTTCCTCGAGTTCTTCCTGAAGATGGCGCACATCTCGATGCCGGTGCTCGTCGTCGGGCTGATTACCTGCGCGGTGCTAGAAGTGACCAAGATATTCGGTTACGGCACGCAACTCTCCAGCAAGGTCCGCGAGGTCCTCGAACTGTATGACGCCGAAATGACCGAGAAGCGTACGAAGAAGGAGTCGACGATCATTGCGGCGCAGGCCTTTGTCGCGCTCTTGCTGGTCGTAGCGCTTGCCACGCATGCCGCCGAGCCCGGCATCGTGGGCCTGATGGTCATCGTTATGGCAACCGCACTTAACGGCGTCACCGAGGAGCATCGACTGGGCCACGCGTTCGAAGAGGCCCTGCCTTTCACATCGCTGCTGGTTGTTTTCTTCGCTATCGTCGCCGTCATCGCCGACCAGCGCCTTTTCATCCCGGTGATCGACTGGGTCATGACCTATGAGGGCAAGACCCAGGCGGCACTGTTCTACGCGGCCAATGGTGTCTTGTCGATGATCTCCGACAACGTATTCGTGGCAACGGTCTACATCAACGAGGTCGCCGACATTTACGCGGCAGGCGGCCTGACGCGCGATCAGTTCGATGCGCTGGCCGTCGCGATCAACACCGGTACGAACATACCGAGTGTCGCGACGCCGAACGGCCAGGCGGCCTTCCTGTTCCTGTTAACGTCCGCGCTGGCGCCGCTGATCAGGCTGTCCTACGGTCGCATGGTGATCATGGCGCTGCCGTACACGATCACAATGAGCATCACGGGCATCCTCGCGCTCTGGTACCTGAGCTAGATTTCGGAAGGTACCCCGTAGGAGCGATCCATGATCGCGAGCGACAGCGGCGGCGCGACGCGCCTCCCAGGAAAGGAACCCCTTGGCGAACCGCAAACGCCCGTCACATCCGCCTTCGTGACGGTTCGCAATGTCCCTGACGCGGGATTGTGATAAACAGGCGCCTGAATCTGATGGTACGAGTTCGAAATGAGTATTGATCTGAGCAACCTGCGCATCGGCATTGTCGGCCTGGGCTACGTCGGGCTGCCGCTGGCTGTCGAGTTTGGCAAGCGATATCCGACGGTCGGATTCGATATAAATAAGGATCGGATAGCGGAACTACAGTCCGGGACCGACTCGACGCTCGAAGTCGACGCCGACGAACTGGCTGAGCCGGCTCATCTCTCGTTCGCGTCGGACCCCGATGAGCTGAAGGACTGCAACTTCTACATTGTAACGGTGCCCACTCCGATCGGTGACAGCAACCGGCCCTTGCTTACGCCGCTGAGGAAGGCCAGCGAGATGCTGGCCAGCGTAATCGGCGTCGGCGACTACGTCATCTATGAATCGACAGTTTATCCAGGCGCCACCGAAGAATTTTGCGTGCCGTTCCTGGAGCAGGGCTCCGGTCTGACGATGAACGAGGATTTTTTCGTTGGCTACAGCCCGGAGCGAATCAACCCGGGCGACAAGCAACACCGACTGCCGACCATTCTCAAGGTGACGTCAGGCTCTACACCTGATGCTGCCGATTATATCGATGGGGTCTACGCTTCCATTATCACAGCGGGCACGCACAAGGCGTCCAGCATCAAGGTGGCTGAGGCCGCGAAGGTCATCGAAAACACGCAACGCGACGTCAATATTGCGCTGGTCAACGAACTGGCCATGATTTTCGAGCGCGTCGGTATAGACACGGAGGAGGTTCTGGAGGCCGCCGGCACCAAGTGGAACTTTCTGCCATTTCGACCCGGGCTCGTCGGTGGCCACTGCATCGGCGTGGACCCTTACTACCTGACGTACAAGGCGCAACAACTCGGCTATCACCCCCAGATGATTCTTGCCGGGCGCCGAATAAACGACAATATGTCGCTGTACGTGTCGTCGCAGATCATCAAGCAGATGATCGCGAGAGGCATACACCCGCTGGGTTCGAAGGTGTTGCTGCTAGGCCTCGCGTTCAAGGAGAACTGCCCGGACGTTCGCAATACAAAGGTCGTCGAGATTCACTCGGAGTTAGGTTCTTATGGCGCAAGTGTCGACGTCTACGATCCGTGGATCGATGCTGCGGAGGCTAAAGCCGAATACGGGATCGACCTCATCGATAATCCGGAAGCCGGCGCCTATGACGTCGTTGTCATCGCGGTTGCGCACGACCAGTTTCGCCAGCTGGGAGCCCGAGGTATCCGGGCTTTTGGCAAGCCGGATAGTCTCGTGTACGACATCAAGTATGTACTGCCGGCTTCCGACGCGGACGATCGTATCTGAGGCCGCGGAATGAGGTAGGCTTAGGCCACTATGAAGATTCTAGTCACCGGCGCGGCCGGCTTTATCGGTTTTCACACGGCAAAGACGCTCCTTGAGCGTGGCGACACAGTCATCGGTCTGGACAACTTTAACGACTACTATGATGTCGGCCTGAAGGAGAGCAGGGCGGCTCAGCTCGACGACTACGATGCGTTCTCGATGCATCGAATCGCGCTGGAGGACCGGGCGCGCGTGGAGGCGCTGTTCGCGAATGAGGGCTTCGACAAGGTCGTGCATCTGGCGGCGCAGGCGGGCGTCCGGTATTCGATTGAGAACCCGCATTCCTATATCGACAGCAACATCGTCGGAACGATGAACATTCTCGAGGGTTGCCGGCACAACGACGTCGAGCACCTGGTTTACGCGTCATCGAGCTCAGTATACGGCGCGAATACAGCTATGCCGTTTTCCATACACCAGAACGTCGACCACCCCCTGGCGCTTTATGGTGCGACGAAAAAAGCCAATGAGCTAATGGCGCATACCTACTCGAATCTCTACGATCTGCCCACGACGGGCCTCAGGTTTTTTACCGTGTACGGACCCTTCGGCCGGCCGGACATGGCGCTGTTCCTGTTCACGAAGAGCATCCTGGAAGACAAGCCGATCGACGTCTTCAACTACGGCAAGCACCGCCGTGATTTCACCTACGTTGATGATATCGTCGAAGGCGTCGTGCGCACGATGGATCACACGGCTGAGCCCAACCCCGACTGGGATGCAGCGTCTCCAGATCCCGGCACCAGTCGCGCGCCGTACAGGATCTACAACATTGGCAACCAGCAGCCCGTTGAATTGATGCGCTATATCGAAGTCATCGAGGAATGCCTCGGGAAGACCGCGGAGAAGAACCTGATGCCTCTGCAGCCTGGTGACGTGCCAGACACGTATGCGGACGTATCCGACCTCGTGGCTGACGTAGACTACAAACCCGAAACCCCGATCGAGACGGGGGTGAAGAATTTCATCGATTGGTACCTCGATTACTACCAGGTGGACACAAAAAGAACAGCCTGACTGGAGCGATCTTGACCTCTGACTATCTGGCGCGGAGCTTGTCCGTGCGCTACCCGACCGATCTCGATGCCTGGAAGCGCCTGACTCATCATTACCGCGACGAAATACGTCATCGCGAATTGAAGTACATGTTCGCCCGTGACAAAAGCCGCGCGAAGGACTTCTCCCTGAAGGCGGGCGACCTGGTCTTTGACTTCAGCAAGAACCACGTCAATCGCAAGACACGTGCGCTGTTTGCCAAGCTCGCCGATCAAACGCAGGTGCAGTCTGCGATTGAAGCGATGTTTACTGGTGAACAGATCAACGCGACGGAGGGCCGTTCCGTCCTGCATACGGCCCTTCGCGCGACCAGGCGTGACCGGGTTGGCAAGGGCGTCGACGGCGTGTCCGACGTGCACGGCGTGCTGGACAAGATCGAGGCTTTCGTCGCCGATGTGCACAAGGCCGCGGTCAGGGGATCCACGAGCAAGCCTTTCTCTGACATCGTCAACATCGGCATTGGCGGATCGGATCTCGGCCCCGTTATGGCGAGCCGGGCGTTGAGGACTTACTGGCGGGACGGCATGCGGTTTCATAGTGTGTCCAACGTCGACGGAACGCAGCTTGCCGACCTGAAGAAGGAACTCGATCCGGAAACCACGCTGTTCATCGTCTGCTCGAAGACGTTTACGACGCTCGAGACGATGACCAACGCGAAGCAGGCGCGTACGTGGATCGTTCGCACGCTCGGCAAAAAGGCCGTGATCAACCACTTTGTCGCGGCCTCTACGAATCACGAGGCAATGGATGCTTTCGGTATCCACCCGGACTATCGGTTCGGCTTCTGGGACTGGGTCGGTGGGCGCTATTCGCTGTGGTCCGCTGTAGGCCTGTCCCTTGCGCTCGTCATCGGCACGGACAATTTCCGCCAGTTGCTGGCCGGCGCCCGCAAGATGGACCGCCACTTCCGGACGGCCAAAGCGGACCAGAACATGCCGATCCTGATGGCTATGATCAGCACCTGGTACAACAACTTCTTCGGCGCCGAGTCGCAGGCCGTCCTGCCTTACGACAATCGGCTGGATCGCTTCCCGGCCTACCTTCAACAGATGCAGATGGAATCCAGCGGCAAACGCGTTCGAATGGATGGCAAGCCGGTGACGATCGAGACCGGCATGGTGATCTGGGGCGAGGCCGGCAACAACGCCCAGCACTCTTTCTACCAGCTGCTGCACCAGGGTACCCGTCTCGTACCGATCGACTTCCTGCTGCCAGCCAAGTCATCGGGTGCGACACAGACGCAGCAGGACCTCGCCATTGCGAACTGCCTGGCGCAGTCGGAGGCCCTGATGGACGGATTCAGCGGCCCGCGTGTTGAATCGCACCGCGTACACCCCGGCAACCGCCCGAGTTCGACGATCCTGTTCGAATCGCTGACGCCCTCGGTGCTGGGCCAGCTGATCGCTGCCTACGAGCACAAGGTGTTTGTCGAGGGCGTAATCTGGGGTATCGACTCTTTCGACCAGTGGGGGGTCGAGCTGGGTAAAAAGGTGGCGTCGTCGCTGGAGGCCGTCGTGCCCGGGAAGGAGAAATATACCGGCAGCAATCCGTCCAGTGCAGAGCTTCTGAAGACCGTGCGGAGGCTGCGCAAGTAAGCTTCGGACGCCGCCCTGAATTGCTGCTAACATCGCCATCTGGTCACACAGCCAGCGTTACCTGATGCCATCCATTCATTCGTTCTTCGCATGCTTAGCCGCTCTGTTCCTCTTCGGCGGATCGGCGACCGCAGGCCCTTTTGTGCCGTCTGGTGACATCGCGCTGCGGCACGACATTCAGCGGTTGTCCGATCACGGCGTCATTCGCAGCACGATCACAACGTGGCCGATGGCGTGGGCGCCGATCTTAAGAGACATTGACAATGCCGACGTCAACGGCATGCGCGAAGACGTCTTGCAGGCGCTTGCCCGCGTCCGCGAGCGCGCGAGCTGGGAGACAGCGACCCAAGAGGTGCACTTCAACACCAAGATCGGCGTTGCTGACAACGGCCGACTGATACGCTCGTACGACGACACTCCCCGGGGTCGGGCTGAAGTCTCAGCGGGCCTTAGCTGGATCGGAGAGCGTCTGAGTCTCGACCTGAATGTGCAGGGCGTCGACTCCGCGATTGACGACCAGGAATTTCGCGTCGACAACAGTATGCTCGGCATTGCCGCCGGCAATTGGTCCCTGTCGCTTAGCACGATGCAGCGCTGGTGGGGGCCGGGTTGGGACAGCAGCCTGATCCTGTCGAACAACGCGCGCCCGTTCCCTTCAATCGTCATCGATCGTCTGTTCAACGATCCCTTCAAATCGAAGTGGCTGAGCTGGATGGGACCGTGGGACCTGAATGTCATGTTCGGCGAACTCGAGAGCGATCGCGTCATCCCCAACGCGCAGTTCTTCGGCATGCGGTTCAACTTCCGGCCCCTGCCGAGCCTCGAGTTAGGACTGACGCGGACGGCGCAGTGGTGCGGTGACGGGCGGCCTTGCGATCTCGATGCGTTCAGGAACCTGCTGATCGGTAAGGACAACCGCGGCGGCGAAGGCATCAATCTCGACAACGAGCCGGGCAATCAGCTTGCCGGTGTCGACTTTCGCTGGGCGCCAACGCTTCTGAACATGCCGGTTGCGATCTACGGTCAGTTTATCGGCGAGGACGAGGCCGGCGGGTTTCCGAGCCGCTGGATGGGTCAGTTCGGCACCGAGTGGTCGGGCTACCTGATGGGCAAATACTCAACCCGCGTCTTCGCCGAGTTTGCCGGTACTTCGTGCCAGTTCTACGAGTCCAGTGAGATTTTCGACTGTGCGTACGAGCACGGTGTCTATCGAACAGGCTATCGTTATCGTGGCGCGGCCATTGGTCACAGTGTCGACAAAGATGCGCGCCTGGTCTCCCTCGGGGCGTCTTTGGTCGACGACATGGACCAGCAGTGGCGCGCGCTGGTTCGCTATGGCAAGTTGAATCGGGGCGGGACCAACGACCGCAACACGGTGGCTTCCGAGCCCACCGAGCTTGCCAGTATTGATCTGACTCACAGCCGAGCATTCTGGTTTGGCGTGCTCGAAGGCTCGGTCGGCGTGGAGCGGCGCGAAGTGTCGTCGACCGGGGCCTCGGATAGCGAAGCGCGCTTGTATGTGCAGTGGCGAAGCAGTTTTTGACGATGCAGTTTCCGCCAGCTTCGTTTCCGATTGCTCGCACCATGCCGATTGGAGCAAAGCCGTTCATCGAGCGGTTAATCCGTCCTTTCCCCTTCACGTGGTCTTGCCCAGCGACGCTGGCATTGCCCCGACCCAGCCCGTCATCCGGCCGGCTTCATGCGTGAACCGCAGTCGGGCATTCTTCGGCCGGCGGCGGTCTGTTCTTCTCATTGAGAGCTACGCTGGTACAATCCGCGGATTACTACTGGACTATCTTCATCCGGCACATGGACATCAACAGCGTTGGTACGGCCGATTCCGCCTACATTGTTTTCGCCAATTTTCCAAGGATCACGTGCATCAGGTTGCCACAAAAGCGCGTATCGGCTGTTGGTCGAGATGCTTCCGGCCTTGTCTTGCGTGACGAACTCTCGTCGGTGATCGGCGACAAAACAGCACCCTCTGCTTATATTCGATGGAGCACTTCGTGAAAAAACGGCGTCATTCTCTTTTTGCCGTCCTGTTGCTGTCGGTGCTAACGGTGCCCGGGTTCGCTCAGAACTACAGCCTCACGCCACAGCAGGAGGCGATGCTGAATCAGCTGCCTCCGGCTCAGCGTCAGCAGGCCTTGAGTGCACTTCGGCAACTCCAGCAGGGCGACGCAGGCACGGAGCAGCTCCAATCGACGCTGGTCGAACCGATCACGCAACCCTCCAACAATGATGTCCTTCAGTCAGTGACAACGCTCGACCCGGATCCGACTGCGGGGCCCGGATCAAGGCTGATCGTTAACTTCACGGTAAAGTCCGACCTGTCCCGCGACGACCAACAAGCACTGACCAGTGATCCTGCACTGCAGAGTATAGAAGGCAGTCAGTTTTACGTTGTCGATTCGACCGGTGAACTTGCCATACCAGGCATCGGTAGCTTCAACCTGCTCGGATTGACCGGCGCAGAGATTCGGCAGCGTCTCGCGGCCGAACCGGTACTAGGCGTGTTTGATGTGGACGCCAGCTTGCTGGGTGAAGGCCGCGCGGAAAGGGACCAACTGACCGCGTTCGGCTACGACTTTTTTGAGTCGCCGCTGCAGAGTTTCGCTCCAGTGATGTCCGGCCCAGTACCGCCGGATTACGTGCTCGGTCCCGGCGATAGCGTCCGCGTGCAGCTATTCGGCAACGTCAACGGCATATACGAGGTCGAGGTTACACGCGATGGCGTGCTGAACTTGCCTGAGCTGGGCCCGATGACCGTTGCGGGGCTGATGTTTTCCGACTTTCGTAAGGACGTTAACAATCGTGTCAATGAGATGCTCATCGGCACTCAGGTCAGCGTCACTATGGGCCAACTCCGCTCCATTCGCCTGTTCGTCCTTGGTGACGTCAATCAGCCAGGTTCATACGTGGCCAGTAGCATGACGACGATGAGTGGTGCGCTGTACAGTGGCGGCGGCGTCAGTCGGGTGGGCACACTGCGAAACATCGAATTGAAGCGAAATGGCGAGGTCGTAAGCCGGCTCGATCTTTACGACCTCTTGCTGAACGGCGATAACTCGAACGACGCGAGACTGCAGCCGGGCGACGTGGTCTTCGTTCCGCCGGTTGGCCCGCAGATTTCAATTATCGGCGCCGTAAAGCGACCTGGTATCTACGAAATCGGCAACCGTACGTCCGTCGGTGACGTTATCGAGCTCGCAGGCGGGCTGGCCGATGACGCCTACCCGGACGGCGTCCGCGTCGAACGCATCGGCTCTAACAACGAACGACGAATTGTCAATCTGGACCTGACCGACAACACCGTAAGAACGCAGCGCGCAAAGGCCGGCGACAAGTTCGATGTGCCGCAGATTCTGCCGGAACTCGAAGCATCTGTGTCATTGCAAGGGCACGTACATCGTCCGGGCGCGTACGAATGGACGACGGACATGCGACTTTCGAACCTCGTGCGATCCGAATCTGATCTAAAACCCGGGGCGGACACCGGTTATGTGCTGATACGTCGAGAGGACGCGGATACACGAAGGGTCGAAGCAGTCTCCACAAATCTCAGCGACGCGCTCCGCAACCCGGCCTCCGCGGCCAACCTGCGACTGGAGCCGAAAGACAGAGTGTATGTATTCAGCCTGGCTCTTGGGCGCCAGCGCGTCGTCGATCCGCTGCTCGAAGAGCTGGAACTGCAGGCCAGGTTCGACAATCCCTTCGGTACGGTTAGCGTGGTCGGCGAGGTTCGCGCGCCGGGCAAGTATCCGCTCGAGCCGGGCATGCGCGTGTCGGACCTGATTCGTGCTGGCGGCAATCTCGATGAAGAAGCCTATGCTCTGAAGGCCGAGGTCGCACGCTACAGTGTCATCGACGGTGAGTACCGCGATGCGGAAATCATCGACATCAACCTCGCGTCAGTTCTGCGCGGTGATGAAACCGCAGATATCGCGCTACAGGCCCATGACAACCTACGCATCAGTGGGGTGCCCGACTGGGACCAGCTCTGGAGCGTCACGCTCGAAGGCGAGGTTCGGTTCCCGGGTGCGTACCGCATTCGCGAGGGTGAGACGCTGTCCGACATCCTGCAGCGCGCCGGCGGATTGACTGAAGAAGCTTTTCCCGCGGGTTCCGTATTTCTGAGAGAATCGTTGCGACAACGTGAGCAGGACCAGATCGACCAGCTTGCCGGCCGCCTTGAGGCTGACCTGGCATCTCTGTCACTGCAACAGGCCCAGGACGCGAGCGGTGGCCAGACGATGTCGAAGGGACGGCAATTGCTGGATCAGCTTAGAAGCACGGAAGCGGTGGGCCGCCTTGTCATCGATCTCGAAAGCGTTGTGGACGGGCTAGATGATGGCACTGACGTCGCCCTTAGAGATGGAGATCGTCTGCTTGTGCCCAAGCAAGCGCAGGAAGTCACGGTCATCGGTGAAACGCAGCAAAACACGTCGCACCTCTTCCAGCCAGGCTTGTCCCGCAAGGACTATATTTCGATGAGCGGCGGCCTGACGCGCAGAGCGGACAAGAAACTGATCTATGTCGTTCGCGCCAACGGCGCCATTGAGGCTGGCAGGCGATCAAACTGGTTCGGACGAAACCGTGGCGTCGACATAATGCCGGGCGATACGATCGTAGTCCCGCTGGATACCGATCGCGTGCGGCCACTCACCCTTTGGGCCAACGTCACGCAGATTCTCTATCAAGCCGCGATCGCCATCGCAGCCGTGAATTCCTTCGAGTAATCGTCAATGGACATTTGGTCGAATGCGCTTCGCGGGACTGGCGAAAAGACGAAGACATCAGTCAATCATTTTGGTAGCTAGTCTATGAGCGAAACTGAACTAATCGAGGATCGGGGCGACAACGAAGATCTGATAAGTCTCCGCGCGTTGTCGAGCGACCTTTGGCAGGGCAAATGGACGATTCTGGGCGTAACCAGTTTCTTCGCGATTACGTCAATAGTTGTTTCTCTCATGATACCGAATTACTACAGGTCGAGTGTTCTGCTTGCACCGACGGAGAGAGAAAGCTCCGGTGGACTTGCTGCCTTGGCCTCTGAATACAGTGGTTTCGCCAGTTTCGCAGGCCTCAATATTCCGTCGGGCAACTCCGACCAAGTCGAGCTTGGATTGGAGATTTTGAAATCGAGAAAGTTTCTGGCGAGCTTTATCGAAAGGCGAGACCTTCTGGTACCGTTGATGGCAGGAAAGGAATGGAATTTCGAGACCAACATTCTCGAAATCGACGCTGATATTTACAATACCGAGACGCAAGAATGGGTTCGGGAGGTGTCGCCACCTTACACTGTCGTTCCATCCTCGTTGGAAGCTGTTGAAGCCTTTGAGGAAATCTTGAACGTAAGCAGAGACAAAACAACTGGCTTTGTGACTGTGTCGATCGAGTTTCTGTCGCCGCAATTGGCACGTGATTGGGTTTCCTGGCTCATCGCCGATCTGAACAAGGAAATGATGACTCACGATGTCCGCATAGCTGAGGAGACGATTGACTATCTTCAAAAACAAGTCAATTCCACGTCGCTGACAGGATTGCAACAGGTTTTTTTCAAGCTAATAGAAGAGCAAACGAAGGTGATCGTGTTATCAGAGGTAACTGATGAATATCTCTTGCGAACAATAGACCCCGCCGTCGTTCCTGAGAAAAAATCACGACCTTTCAGAAGCATAATCGTCATCGTTTCTACATTCATTGGCGGTTTCGCCGGTGTTCTAATACATCTCCTGCGGCTTCAGCTGGCGCCCGCCAAGCGCGACTAATCTGATTTCTTTCGCGAATAGATCTACCGCAGGTTCAGGCAAACCTTGAAGATGATGCGTGGCTTCAGCAGTCAGAAGCCTCAGAGAATCAAACCTTGACGTCCGAAAGACACATTACTGCGCCGAAATTGACACATGGTTTGCTCGCGGGCAACGGCATGCTGAACTTGGTTGGGCAAGTTCTTCCGCTCGCCATCGGTTTGGTTGTAATCCCAATTCTGGTTCGCGATCTGGGCGTTGAGCGATTCGGTGTTCTTGCCCTTATCTGGTTAATCGTGGGCTACTTTAGTCTGTTTGATTTCGGGCTAGGGAAGGCAATTACCCTCGTTGTAGCGAAGAAGTTCGGCTCGGATGAGGAGCATGAGATATCTCGTGTGGTCTGGACAGGAGCATCGTTACTCGGAGCGCTGGGTCTCCTCGTGTTGCTCGTCTTGTTCTTTTCTTCTGATTGGCTGGTCACTTCGGTATTTCAGATTTCCGCGGAGTTTCGTACTGAAGCAGGCCAATCGATAGCACTCCTGGGGATTTCCGTACCGTTGGTATTGGTCTCGATTGGTCTCCGGGGTGTGCTTGAGGCCTTTCAACAATTCAAGTTCATCACCCTGGTACGAGTGCCAGTGGGAATTTGGAATTTTGTTGGTCCGTTGATTGCGTTGGGTATCGCGGACGATTTGCGACTAGTCGTAATTTTTTTGCTGTTCGGGCGAGCTCTCGCTTTTGTTCTGTTCTTCTTGCGTTGCACGCATATTGTTTCGCCGCCGTCGATTGCCAACTTGTCGCGAAGTGCAACAAACTCGATTCTCAAAGTGGGTGGTTGGCTCGCTGTCAGCAATATCGTAGGACCATTGACTGCATTTCTCGATCGATTTGTCGTCGCTGCCATGCTGCCGATCTCAGCAGTCGCCTACTACACAACACCGCATCAGATTGTGACAAGAGTCTTGATCGTTCCAGCAGCGATACTGGCGGCTTTTTTCCCCGCATTCGCGACAATTTCCAAAAGCTCTCCCATTGACTCGTACAGACTATTACGCAGAGCGACCTTGTACATAGTGACCTTTGTTGGACCAATTGTGTTTGTCGTTGTGGCGTTTGCAGAACCACTCATATCCATATGGATAGGGCCGGAATTCGCGGCAAACAGTTTTGAAGTGACACGGCTACTCGGCGTCGCTGTGCTTATCAATTGTGTCGGGATCGTGGCGCAAATGTACATTCAGGCAATTGGACGACCAGACATTACCGCTAAGTTCTCTCTTATTGAATTGCCTGTGTTTGCGACCTATCTGGTCGTGCTTGTTGACGGTTTCGGCATTATCGGGGCGGGTATAGCCTGGATTATTCGAGTAACAATCAGCACGGTTCTGCTGTCAATTCTGGCTAATTTGCTGACGCATGGACCGTTGAAGGAAGAAGTTTAATGTTTGATATAACCGAATGGGTTGCCAGTTCAGTATTCCGGGATTCGGATGGGATATGGTCGTCGAGCGATCGACGCGAATTTGCATATTCGGACGGCGCGGGCCCGGAAACCTATATTGCATCAGTAGTGAGGAACGCGAAGGACTTGACATCAAAATCCGCGGAGCTCGAGAACTCGATTATCGACTGGGCGAGTGAATACCATTTGTCGAGGAATCGAGCTCAACTCTTGAGCGGTTTTGATTTCTCGGGGTATGGCAACGCACTCGAGGTTGGGTGCGGCTGCGGGGCGATGAGCCGTATCCTGGGCGAGCAATTTGAGAACGTCATTTCCATTGAGGGTAGTCGCAGTCGTGCGCGAATTGCCAGGAGTCGCACTCGAGATCTTGGCAATGTAGAGATCATCAACTCACCTTTTCAAGAGATCGAATTCAAAAGGAAATTTGACGTCATATTCTGTATCGGCGTATTCGAGTATTCCCAGATGTTTGTGGGCGGCGATTCGCCTTACGAAAGAATTTTGAGCCTTTTTCGAGACTACCTGACGGAAACTGGACTCCTGGTTCTGGCGATTGAGAATCAATTCGGCCTCAAATATTTTCAGGGAAGCAGAGAAGATCACACCGCAGTCCCTTTCGATGGTATTGAAGGCTATCGAAGGTATTCCAACAAAGCCCGCACGTTCGGGTACGAGGAATTGAGTCGTCTGCTTGCCGAGAGTTTTGAGGAAGTCAGATTCTTCTATCCTTATCCGGACTACAAGATACCGGAAGGAGTTCTTTCCGAAGAGTTACTCCGTGTTCCGGGCATATCAGAACTTCTTGGCGGATACGCTGCACGCGATTACCCCAACGGTGTCGTTCGACAGTTTGACGAGCGATTGGCGCTTCGAGAGCTGGAGAAAAACAAGCAGCTGCACTTCTTCGCAAACTCGTTCCTTGTGATCGCAGCACGGGGTTCAGTTGACGAGAACATCTTCCCTCAGCTGGGTATTCACTATAGTTCTTCGAGAGTCTCGCAATTTCAAACAGAGACAAGATTCGTGCAAGGCGAGGATGGAAGTATTTCTGTGCTTAAGACACGGGTGGCTGACGATGGGAACCATCCAGCGCGTCGTGTTGAGCACAAGCAGGTGAAGTCAGAATGGCACCAGGGCGAATCCATAGGCTCGGAAGTCCTGCTACGTTCGCTTGATACCGGATTAAGCCTTAAAGAGGTATTCAGTCCCGCCGTCAGTTGGGTACGATTCCTGACCGATGAGGGACAGGACTCCGACGGCGAAGTCACCGTTCCCGGCCATTATCTCGATTGCTTGTGGAAGAATTGCTACCGAAATGGCGAGGACGTCGAAGTTATTGACCAAGAATGGGTCTGGCCAGAAAGAATTCCATTGCGTGTGATCGTGATTCGGGCCATCTATTCTTCGGTCTGCGAGATTCAGGAAATCTCTGGAATCCAGCACGGTCTGACAGATAGTCGCAGGCGTAGGCTGATCGTCGAAATCGGCCGGGCAATTGGCATCACCCTGACGAAATCTGATTTCGAGCGATTCATTGACCTCGAATGTGAATTCATGGAGGCAGTGTTTGATATACCCCGGTCGAAATTTGAGCCTCGCCTGAGGCTGTCGTTGCGGAGTCGGCGTGCACTTGAGATTGCGTCAGGCATTTTTCAAAAGATTGCGACCTTTAGACGGAAGGTTTTCTACAGAATTCTCCTTGCGCGGCAGTCTTCCCCGGAATAGTGACGAAGTCTGACCGTGGAATTAGTTTTCGTACTATTGTTGCTGGTTCTGTTTTCTCTACTAATGCTTGGCTGGCCAAGAACGGGAGCTGCGATGGCATTGGCGCTAACAATGCTCTGGCCATCCTACATTGTGATTCAGGTTTCGTTGGGTCTATGGATAAATCCACAGCGTTTGATCCTGCCTATTTGCCTTCTGATCTGGTTGATTCACGTTCTGTACGTACCTGCCTACAGAAGCAGACTACGGCAAGTCTTTGACAGGCATCGAACCATCCTGAATTTGATCGCCGCTGGACTGTTGATCGCGGTTATTTCAGGTTTTCTTTCTCCATTCAATAAGTCTCAAGCGGTGTGGGGTGCATTGAATCAGATCTTGTTCTTAGGTCTGCCAATGCTTCTGGTCATAACCTATTTTCGGCATTCGCGTTCCGTTAAGAAACTGATAGGGCTTATGGTTGCTGTAGCTCTGGTCTCACAACTGGTTGGTCTGGTCGAGTTTTCTCAACAGCAGGTTGTATTCAGTTCGCTTGTTGCTCCCGGGACGGAGCATGCGGAACAGGTCCTTGAGGGAAAAACGCGATACGATCAACATAGAGTCACGTCGGTCTTTGATAACCCTCTATCGTATGCACAATTTTTGGTTTTCATGTTTCCGGTTTTGCTGTTTTTCACGCGGTTCGCCGAGACGATTTTGGGGCGAGTCGTAGTCGGAGCGCAGCTACTGGCGATACCAATATCGGTTTGGACAACAGCCTCGCGTACCGGACTTGCTCTCGTCTTGTTGTGCGTATTCGCGGGAGTCGGGGCCTGGGTGCTAAGGGCGCGAATCGAACGTTACTTGCAGGCGACTTTGCTCCTGATGATAGCCGGAGTCCTTTTTGCTTCTACAACGTTCCTTTTGTTAATGACAGACAGTCTTACATTTTTTGATGGAACGCAAAGCATTGCCGCAAGTACGACAGCCCGACTGTTTCAACTGGTCGTCGGCATTCCTGCGATAGCCGTTTCACCTGTTTATGGTGTTGGAATTCACCAGGCAACAAACTTTATGCAGGGCCTCACGTCGATAGACAACTATTACCTTACGGTTGTTCTGGAGAAAGGTCTGCTTGGGCTGCTGATCCTGGTCGTATTGCAGTGGAAAGTACTAGTGAGTCTGTTTCAGGGTGCGAAAAGCTCCAGGGCGGCAGATCTACGGTATTTTTCCGCATGCCTTTTCGTTTCATTCTCTGCGTTGTATTTATTCCAGATCACTCTTTCAGTTATTGAGGTCTTCACGGTTTCGAATGTGCTGCTTGCGGGATTCTTGTCATGGACCTGTTCGGAGAATCGCGCGAAGGAGGAGCGTATCGATGCATAAGACAGCGGTATTGCTGGTCAACTATAACTCGGCGAGTCATACCGCAGATTGCGTGGAGAGTCTTGCGAAAGGGGAAGGTAGGCCGCTTGTCGTCGTCGTTGACAACGCGTCACTCCCGGAGGACTTGGAGAAGCTCAAGGAGCTTGAGGGTGTAAATGCCTTAATCCGAAGTGAGGAGAATCTCGGTTTTGGCAGAGGCAACAACTTGGGACTGCAGTGGTTACTGCAGAATACAGAGTGTCAATACATATTCGTCCTGAACAACGATACAACGGTCGAGCCACAGACGATCAGTATCCTCGAATCGTTCATGGATGCTAACGCTGACGTTGGCGCTACGTCACCGAGAATCATGTTTGCAGAAGACCCTGATCTGTATTGGTACGGTGGGGGTAGTCTGAATTGGTCACGCGGCGGTGCTCGTTCGTGGAAATTTCTGGAGCCCTATGATCAAAATACTACAGTGTCGGAAGTTGGTTTTATGACCGGCTGCGCAATGTTTCTGAGGAGAGATCTTGTAGCCAGCGTCAAGGGATTTGATCCAAGGTTTTTTATGTATTGTGAGGATTGGGAATTCTCTTCTCGAATCGCGCGGAGTCAATGGAAGATGTGCTATGTCCCGACGGCCGTGATCTATCACGAGGGACATGCGAGTGTTCGCGGTTCCGGTGAAAACTACCAGAGCCCGCTGGCACAAGGCGGTGATGCTTCGCAATTCTACGTCCGCAACGTCGTCGCGGGTTCGTTGCTAGCTTTGCATTTGTCTGCCCCACTGTTACAACGCTTTGCAGGCACACTCTATTTCCTTCTGCGTTGGCTTCGATGGTCGGTTGGATTCGCGTGGCGCCGACAATGGAGCGGTTTCGGCGCATTGGGACAGGGCATCAGCCTGTTCATGCGTATGAGGCGTAGCGACAAGAGGCCGGGCTGGCGCCGACAGTCTGTTGTTCCAGAGATCCTGCGTGAGTCGAAATGAGAATGCTCTGTGTGAACAAATTTTGCCAGTTAGTTGATGGGTCGGAGTCGGTGGTCCGAGAATCTTTCGACCTTCCCAGTACTTGTGGGCGCGTCATAGAGGCCTGTGGCTTCGGGCACAGGCGGCAGGGTATCTTAAGGACTCGCCAATGAGAATCATACTGGCCCACAACCACTTCACCGTTCAGGGAGGCGCCGAGTTTTTCTATTTGGAGGTCGGTCGAGTCCTCGAGGAAAGAGGGCATGAGGTCGCTTATTTTTCAATTGCCCAGGAAGGGCAATCAACACCTTGGCAGGAGTACTTTCCCAAAGGAAACGAGTTTCGGGGGAAGAACCTTGTTTCTGGAATTCTCACATTCCCTCGCATGGTTTATTCGTTTGATGCAAAAAGATCGATGGAGAGACTTATCGCGGACTTCAAACCAGATCTGATACATGTGTTCGCAATATATCTGCACCTTACTCCTTCAATCCTTGATGCTGCATCAAAAGCCAAAATACCGATCTTAATGAGCTGCAACGACTACAAGCACATCTGCCCAAACTACAAGCTGTTTCATCACGGCAAGGTTTGCGAGGAGTGTAAGGGCGGCAAGTACATTCGAGCGGCGATCAACAAGTGTGCGCACGACTCTCGAATGATCAGCGTAGCTAGCTCTCTTGAAGCATACGTTCATGAATTTCTGAACATATACAGGAAGAATGTAAATATGTACCTGTTTGCCAGTGAATTTATGGCGAAAAAGACCGAGGAGTTTTGGGGGAGAGACTCGTTCACTTGGCGGAAACTGCGCAATCCGTTCAATCCGTTTGAATGCACACCAAATTACGAACCCGGTGAATACGTGTTGTATTTCGGACGGATCATTGATGAGAAGGGCGTTGATGTATTGGTCGAGGCGGCGACAATGACGCCAAAAATCCCCGTGGTTATCGTGGGAGATGGGCCGGATTTGCATCAGCTGGAAGTTGCGGTTCGCGAATCGGGCGCAACGAATATCCAATTTCTGGGCGCCCAGTGGGGTGAAGATCTGAACGAAATTGTTCGGCAATGTCGCTTTGTCGTTGTGCCGTCTCTCTGGCATGAGAATTTTCCCTACGTAATTCTGCAGTCGTTTGCGCATGCGAAACCTGTAATAGGAACAAAGCGGGGCGGAATTCCTGAATTGGTAGAGCATGGATCCCGCGGCTTGACTTACGAAGCATCGAGTTCACAGGAACTGGCTGAGCAGATTGACCGGCTTTTTTCCAATGTCGAATTGGTAATAGAAATGGGAAGAAACTGCAGGTCGTACGTTGAGGCAGAATTCAATGACGACAAGTTCTATGGAAGTCTGATCGAAATTTACGAAGAGGCAGTTGGATGAAGGCGCTGGTGCTAGGTGGACTCGGTTTCATCGGCGGACACGTTGTCGAATCACTACTCGCTGCTGGTCATTCGGTTCGCATTCTCGATCGAGCGTCCGGGTCGAGCAGATTGCCGGAGACCTCCGCAGATGTGGTCTACGGCGACTTCCGGGATAAGTCGACGTTGTATGAGGCAATGTCAGACGTTGATGTGATCTATCATCTGATAAGTACAACAGTCCCTTCAACATCGAATTTGGATCCTGTAGAAGACGTAAGAGGCAACTTACTGCCAACACTCGACTTGCTCTCATGCATGGTTGACCTCGGTGTCAAAAAGGTCGTCTATTTGTCGTCTGGTGGGACTGTTTATGGCATTCCCAAGTCGTTGCCAATTCCGGAGTCGCACCCACTTCGCCCGCAGTGCTCGTATGGCGTTGTCAAGTTGGCAATCGAAAACTACTTGCAAATGTTTCAGGACCTTCATGGCATTGACAGCGTCATTCTAAGGGCCGCAAATCCTTACGGGGAGCGCCAAGGACATTTGGGAGTCCAGGGCATTGTGAACACTTTCATGATGCGATTGCACGAGGGAAGCTCAGTACAGATTTGGGGAGATGGTTCCGTTGTGCGGGACTATTTGTACGTTGGGGACCTGGCAAAATTATGCGTTGTCGCCGGAGAAAAGGACGTATCCGGTGTGTTCAATGCGGGCAGTGGCCGCGGGGTGTCCATACTCGACATCGTGCGATCAATCGAAGCCGTTTCAGGGGAATCATTAACGGTAGACTTTCTGCCGGCCCGAAACTTTGACATACCAGAAGTCATTCTGGACATTGCAAAGGTTCAGAACGAGATGGGGTGGTCTCCTGAGTTCGGATTGGAAGATGGCTTGAAGCGCACGTGGGCCTGGATTCGACAGGAAAGATGACGAAGGCAAGTCAGATCTCTGTCGTCGGCAATGGTCGCAGCGGGACGATGACTTTCGTACGCATGCCGCGCAGACTTTCCTTCAGGGATTTCGGAGCTAGTGCCGATTTTGACGCTCCGGTGGCTTGTCCTGGCCTGCACAGCCTCGTCTGTCGATACGGCGCGCCCCGAACGTAGTGAATTGAATTGGACGGTTCAGTGAATGCTGGTTGATCAGCTGAATCCGGCGGAATGCCGGCCGATCAGGATCAGGCCTGAAAACACGGACTTGGTGCGACTGGAGGAGTTCTGCAGTGACCTTCAGCCGGGCGAGGCGGTGTCTGTGCAGCTGCAGTTTCCGATTCGGCACTATTTGTTTGTTGTGGTGGCCCGATTTGTCGGCACTCGGATCGGCAGCGCCGGGGCTTTCGATCGACTTGTCCGGATAGTCCGCGCCGAGGTATCCGAGGATATTCGTGTGTTCGGCGTCTATCCCAGCATCGAGAATCCGCGCTTCTTCTTCCCGTATGACGCCAAGGCGATTCACTTGTTCCTGCTTCGCGATGTCCTGTTGCCGAGGCGCTATTCACTCAAGCTTAAGGAGCGGGTGTTGCAGCGCTTGTTCATGTGGGCAGTGCGGGTTATTCCAGCCAGCCGCTTTTTGTGTCGCTCGGTCGTGGTGACGGCTCAGAAATGATTAGCCAGTTTGTCAGAGCGATCCGAGACGAAACCGGCATTCCTGTTCAGGAAGGGCGGTACTTGCTATTCGGAAATGCGTTCGAAAAGTACTCCCTCATGTTGTTCGAGGAAGGGACTCGCTTTCCGTCTGTGGTCGCAAAGTGTCCATTCAGCGACAGGTCAGTGGAACGCTGTCAGGCCGAGTACGACGGACTACGCTACTTCTCCAGCCTGGAGCTCGATAAGGTTCGTGTTCCGCAACCGCTGGGAAAAGTAGGTGGCGCCGACGGGCGGCCGATATTCCTGCAAGGATACCTGCCGGGGGAGTTATTGCTTGGAAGACTTGGCTTGTTTCGACGCAGGATGGACCGCTCCCACGTAGACTTCGCGTTGGATGCGCTGACCGAAATCTACCAGAAGTCCGCGTCGCCAAAATCCGACAGTGAGCCTGCTGGTACGTCAACCCATACCTGTGCAGTGCATGGCGACTTTTGGTTGGGAAACCTGATGGTTTTGAATGGGGACTTCGGGCTCCTCGACCTGGAGTTTTTCCGCCCCAATGGATCAGTGCTGTATGATCTGCTGCATTTCGGGCTCTACTATCAGAGGGTGCTGTCAAATATCGGCACCTACACCTTGTTGGGACGCAAGGAGTCGGACACCGATTCGCAGCGAGACCTTCGCGTTCTGCAGCTTCAGGTCGCTGACGTGGAGAACCTGCTATGTAAGGACAATCCGACCAGCAGGAATTTTCTGGCTGGGGTAAGGCGATACGTCGACTCATGCCGGATTGATAAAAGTGAGGTTGCTGGTATCGTGCGTGGTTTTGTCGAAGACGACCGCGGTGTTAGTGGGTTGAATCCGGTCTGGATCGAGCAATTCGAAGAACTGTTTTTTGAGGGAAGAAAGCATGACAAACAGGGACCTTAGCGCTGACGAGACGAAACAGGAATGGGGTAACTACTACTCGTCGCTCTCCGGCATTGAAGGTAATGAGGTTTTCAAGGAAGAGTACGCCAACTACGTTGGCACACATACCTGGAACAACACAGTACGCGTCGTGCTTGAGTATTCCGGGATCAAAGATGGCCAGAAGATTCTCGACGCCGGATGCGGTTGGGGCAGGATCTTGCTGGGTGTCGTAGACAACATCAGTGATCTCGACATCACCGCGTTCGACCAGTCCGAGGAAGCCACCGGAATCGGCCAGCAGCTGTTCAAAGACATACCCAACAATAATTCTGTGACGTGGGAAAATGGGGACATTCAGGAACTGCCTTTCGAGGATAACTCCTTTGATGTGGTTTACTCATGTCGAGTGTTCCAACACTTGAACGATCCAACCAAGGGTGTTGATGAAGTCTGCCGCGTCCTGAAACCGGGCGGGCGTTTTGTGCTCCTGCTTCAAAACGCCCTTAATCCGCTCAACAGGAATTATTACAGTCGTCTGTACAAGCCCGGTGAAGTTCGGGGGTGGTTCGCAAACCAGACACCTGCATCGCTCTCTGTCAACTCAATGGATTTTTATCCTTCGGGTATGCCGTTCCCGACGTCAAGGGACGGTCGCATGGCAATTGAACGAGCTTTCGATCGCTTGCCCCTGCTGAACAAGCTGGGTGGAAAAGTACTCGCTGTCTGCCAAAAGTCGTAACGAGATAGTTGCTTCTGACAGTTTGAGTACCTCAGAGATAGAGTTTTTCGGTGAGCGTTAGAGTCGCGATTCTGGGCACACGCGGGATACCCAACCTGTACGGCGGTTTTGAGCAGTGTGCGGAGATGCTGTCGCAGGGTCTGGTGCGCTCAGGATACCGGGTGACTGTGTATAACCCCGACTGGCACCCTTACGAATCCGGGGAATTGGGCGGCGTTCAGATCAGGAAGCGATATTGCCCGGAAAAGAAGCTGGGACCACTTGCCCATTTCATCTATGACGGAATCTGCCTGTGGGACGCTATGCGCTCTGGCGCAGACGTCGTTATCGAACTGGGATACCAGAGTTCGTCGTTGTCTCTGCTTCTCTTGCGCCCGTTTATTCGGGCAAAAGTCATCACCAACATGGATGGTCTCGAATGGAAGAGGGCGAAATGGAGCCCCGCAGTTCGCCGGGCTACCCAGTTCTTTGAGAGGCTCGGTGTTCGGTTCTCCGATAGCCTGGTCGCCGATAACGGCGGCATCGCCGACTATCTCAAGGAACAATACGGCGCGGACTCGGCGACGATCGCCTACGGCGTCGACTATCCGCCAGAGTTCGATGATAGCGTACTCGAAGAGCACAACCTGGTATCCGGACAGTTCGCTCTGGTGATCGCCAGGCTTGAGCCCGAGAACAATATCGAGCTCGTGTTGCAGGGACATGCAGACGCAGGTGTTGACCTTCCTGTGATTGTCGTTGGCGGAACCGACACGCTGCATGGCAAAATGCTGACGGAGCAGTTTGCCTCAGACAACGTCCGGTTTGTCGGAGGAATTTACGATCAGCCCAAACTCAACTCGTTGAGACAACACTCGGCGGTGTGTTTTCATGGGCACTCTGTCGGCGGTACAAATCCGTCACTGATCGAGGCGATGGCGGCCGGTTCACTGATTGCCGCTCACGACAACCCCTTTAATCGCAGCGTGCTTGAGAACACGGATCGCTTCTTCTCGGGAAGCGATGATGTTGTGCGAATTCTCGAGGCCACTCAAGCGAATGAGAGTAGTTATCCGGATGAGATCGAAAAGAACAAATCGACCATCAATAAGAAATACAACTGGGACTACATCGTTGAGCAATACGCCCGCGAAATAGATCGCGTGCTGGAGCAACCCTAGCCGAACTGCGTCCACGCCTCCTGAGACCCTTGTCGGACTGTGCTGTTAATAGACGGTCGAAGAGCGCCTACGTCAGCTGAATTCGCCGCGCGTTCTGCCAGTCTGTTGAACGGTCTGCTGAGCGTACATCAGTAAACCTGACTTCCTGTAAGAGCGATTTCAGCTTGTCACCCGCCTTATTGATTCCGTAGTAGCTCTTGAATCTTCGCACTGAAGAAAGCCCGTCTACCATCGGTTGGTCCGGCTCGAAATCCCGGGGATGAAAATAGGTCATGACGTAGTCGTCATCGGCAAACCAGCGTTTGAGCAGCGCTTCTGGCGCGAGCCTGAAATAACCCCCTCCGGAATAGATAAAGCGTCTTCCGAGCGCTTTCCGGTAGTTCATGGGAAAGAGCTTCAGGGTTGACGAGTGTCCGGAAACCATTCCAATCGCCGGCTTCGTTATGTCCATGCTGTGCAGGCCCCCATGGGCTCGCCTTGCTGGAAACACGGAGCAATCAACCTCGATGCCGGAATCCGCAAGTACTTCAAAAGCCCACGAACAGTCGGATGTAATCGAAAACCCTGGTGCTCTGTAGGTGGTGACCTTTTCCCCGGTCAGGTCTTCAAGCTGTTGGATGGCCCGCGTGGTGTCTGCCTTGAACTCGTCCGGCGTCATCTCGTACACAAGCTGGTGAGCAAATGAATGGCAGGCGATTTCATGACCCTGCTCATGGATCATCCTGACGACATCAGGATGTTCTTCGGCTACCCAGCCAAGACAGAAAAACGTGGCTTGCTGGTCATGTGATTCCAGCGTCTCCAGTATCCAGCTAACGCTTTGCTGAAGAATTGATTCTCTTCCGGACCAACTCTCCACGGTTTTCGTGCTGTCGTTATCCAGAATATGGAACCAGTCCTCTATGTCAAAAGTCAGAATCTTCATCAGAAAAAACGTCCACCTACCCGACGGAACTCGAGCACATCCTCTCTGGTCGGGAAAGAGTAATAGGTTGCCTGATCTTCCGGATTGTCGATAGTCGTCATATCTCCGGCCAGTATTTTTTCCATGGCTTCGCAAATGGCTGTCATGCCGAGCAGCTTCGAGTCGCGGATCAGCGTCTCCTGCGACATACCTTCGATGTTCATACGCTTTTGAACCACGATTGGGCCGCTGTCAATTCCTTCGTCGATCATGAACACGGAGACGCCGGTCTCAATTTCCTGGTTCCTGATCACCCAGAAACTGGGCATCAGTCCGCGATACTTTGGCAACAAGGCAGTATGCAGATTGAGTGAGCAAATCTTCGGAATATCGAGAAGAGGGCGCTTGAAGATCTGGTTGCCGGCGACGGATAGCAGCACGTCAGCGTCCAGGCCCTCGATGAAGTCAAGGTTTTCGGTGCTGTTGATCGACCCGACAATGCGGTGAGTCCTCACACCGTGTTTGCGAAGCGTGTCCTCTACGCTGGGAGACCGGCCGAGCTTTCGAACCAGGAAGCGAATTGCGTATCTCATGAAGAACCGGTTTCCGAAGATAGCGCGCGTGTGCATCGCTCTCTGAAAAAACGAGAGCTTCTTACCAAACGGCGATGAAGGGAGAATGATCGCGTCGCTCAGCACCGCGCCTTCCGGCAAGTTCTCTAACAGATGATGGAAAGACTCTGCCAGGTAAAACGGTTCGTTCTGCGTTACAAGTAGTATCTTCATTCGGCGGTTTCTTCCTTGACGCCCAGATCGTGCAGTCTATGGATAGATGGGCGTTTGGCATTCGCAAACCCGCGAAGTCTACGGTATCCCGCTGCATGGGAAAACGTCGATTCATCCTGCGAAGCGCGGCCGACCGCGACGCTGAGCTTGAAAGGATGCCCGGTCAGAATCCTGACTGGGACGCTTCTTTGTTCAGGCAATGAGATGGTGATTTGCTCGCGATGAGTACCTGACCTGCAGCATCTGAACTTTGCACTGACGTTGTCATTTGCTGAAATGATTGACGACGTATCAGCGGCTTGAGGTCCAGGATCTCGTCGCGAGTCTACGCCATTAGCATTTTCATGGGTTTAAGTCACATATTTGTCATATATCGTTGCATATTCCTAGGCGCGGAACTATCCTTCGCGAAGCATAAGCAGGCCGCTATTATTGCCGGATGTGGTCGTTATCGCGCTATTTTGGGGAAAAATTAAAGAATTGTTACCCACGGCCGTCAACCAAACGGGCGTCGAGCTCGTTGTGATTGGCAGAACGAGTGCATTGATCCTGACTTGAAAATTGAGCAATACCGAGCCTGATATATGAGCGAGCCTACTTTAATACCGGCGATTACCATCGCATTCGTCGTAACCATCTCGTTCATGTTCGCGCTCAGACCGTTTGCTACCAGTGTCGGCCTGTTGGACCGCCCAGGTGGCCGAAAATCGCACCTCGGTGACGTTCCGGTCATTGGCGGGCTCGCGATGTTTCAGGGTGTTTTCGCGGGACTACTGATGGCGCTTGGGCCGAGTGTCGAGCTGGCCAGCCTGTTCAGTGCGTCCTTCCTGCTGATCGCGATTGGCGTCTTTGACGACAAGTACACATTATCTCCATTTGTCAGAATCGTCACTCAGATTGCCGTGGTCCTTATAATGGTTTACGGCGGTAAGTATCTGTTGGCTGACCTTGGCAATCCGTTCGGCTTCGGAGTGATAGAACTCGGCCCATTGGCGCTGATCTTCACAACGGTTGTCACGCTCACAATGATTAATGCGTACAACCTGGTGGACGGTATCGACGGTCTTGCCGGCTGTCTCGCACTGATTGCGCTCCTGGCGCTCGCGGCGGTCGGCGGTTACGCCTCTCCGGCTACGGCGCTGGCGCTGACAGTCAGTGCGGCCGTCGGCGGCTTCCTGGTTTTTAATTTCCCTGTCGTTTGGAATCGCCCTATTCGCTCCTTCATGGGCGACGCCGGTAGCACGATGATCGGTTTCACCATAGTCTGGATCGCTCTTGGCATGAGCCAGGGCAGCGACCGCCTGGTCTCTCCCGTGATCTGCCTCTGGTTCGCGGCGTTGCCTATTTTCGACTGCCTGACGTGTTTTGTTCGGCGCATGATGAAGGGCAAGTCACCCTTGCAGCCCGGGCGAGATCACTTCCATCACATACTGAAGAGCGGGGGCCTGGGTGTCCGGCGGGTTCTGGGAACGTTGTCCGGCTTGCAGTTGATCTATGCTATCGCTGGCATTAGCGCCCATTTCGCCGGCGTGCCGGAGTTCATCATGTTCGCCTTGTGGGCGGTACTCGGGATCACGCAGCGCAAGGTCATTTTAGCAATTGCCAGATCGCATCGAGCGCACATCCGGAGAAAACGCAGGCTTCACGCTGCAGCCTGAACCAGGTCACTGTATTTTCGCGCGTTACCTGTATCATAACGTCCTGATATGGTTTCTGACGGAATTCAATGAGACTCACCATTTTCGGCTCTGGCTATGTAGGCCTCGTCACCGGCGCGTGCATGGCGGAAGTGGGCAACCATGTCGTCTGCGTCGATATCGACGAGGCGAAGATCGATCGGCTGAATAACAGCGATATCCCGATCTATGAGCCCGGTCTCGATACCTATATCGAGCGCAACGTTGAGGCAGGCCGTCTCGAATTCACGACCGATGCAAAGAAGGGCGTCGACCACGGGCTGTTCCAGTTTATCGCTGTTGGGACGCCGCCCGATGAGGACGGCTCGGCCGACCTGAAGCACGTGCTGGCCGTTGCGAAGTCCATTGGTAGCGTGATGTCTGACTACCGGATCATCGTCAACAAGTCGACTGTGCCGGTCGGAACAGCAGATGCTGTCAAGTCCGAGGTAATGCAGGCGCTCGACGCTCGTGGGGAATCGATCGAGTTCGACGTTGTTTCAAACCCGGAATTCCTCAAGGAAGGCGCGGCGATCGGCGACTTTATGAAGCCGGATCGAATCATCGTTGGCACCGACAACCCCCGGACGACCGAACTCCTGAAGACGCTCTACGAGCCATTCAACCGCAATCACGATCGCGTCATTGGCATGGACATTCGGTCGGCGGAACTGACCAAGTACGCGGCTAATGCGATGCTCGCGACAAAGATCAGCTTCATGAATGAGCTCGCAAACCTTGCGGAGCGATTCGGCGCTGACATCGAGCACGTTCGAATTGGCATTGGCTCGGATCCGCGAATCGGTTACCACTTTATTTATCCTGGCGCCGGTTATGGGGGCTCCTGTTTTCCGAAGGATGTGCGGGCGTTGGCGAAGTCGGCTGCGGAAGTTGATTACGAAGCGGAGCTGCTGAATTCCGTCGAGTCAGTCAACAACCGGCAGAAGCATCGACTGTACGCCAAGCTAGCAGATCATTACGACGATCAGTTGGAGGGCAAGACCATCGCGCTGTGGGGGCTGTCTTTCAAACCCAAGACCGACGACATGCGAGAGGCGCCGAGCCGAGTACTCATGGAGTCGCTGTGGGAGTCGGGTGCCACGGTACGTGCGTATGACCCGGAGGCCATGGAAGAAACGGCGCGCCTTTACCCCGAGCAGCCGGGTCTCGAGCTTTGTGCATCGGCCTACGACGCCGTCGAGGGCGCGGATGCTCTGGTTATCATTACCGAATGGCAGGAGTTTCGTAGCCCGGACTTCGCGGAGTTAAGAGACAAGCTGACCGATCGCGTTATCTTTGACGGCCGAAACCTGTTCGAGCCTAGTAGCGTTGCCCAATTTGGGCTGGATTACTACGCGATCGGTCGTGGTAAGGCATAAGCATCCCGAAGCGCTCACAGGTCTGGATGTCACATTCGGCTTTGTGACGCTGTACTTTCGGAGTTTCAACAAGCTCCAGTAGAATGTCACTTCCTTAGTATCGGAAGGAAACATTGGCTTCCATTATTCCAGTAATCCTGTCCGGCGGATCAGGAACTCGACTCTGGCCAGCTTCGCGATCGATGTATCCGAAACAGCTTCTCGCACTGGCAGAAGAGAAAACGATGCTGCAGGCAACGGCGTTGCGCGTGCGAGGTCTCGAATCCGCGACCGGAACCTGCTTCGTTGTATGCAATGAAACGCATCGATTCTCCGTGGCCGAGCAGCTGGCGGCGATAGAGCTGGATTCGCGCATTGTTCTCGAGCCCACCGGCAGAAATACTGCTCCTGCCGTCGCGTTGGCGGCGCTTTGCATTGACGCGGACGAGAACGATACGCTGATGCTGGTTATGCCAGCAGATCACATCGTCAAGGACATATCAGCCTTCCAGACCGTCGTTCAGTCAGGCGCCAAAGCAGCACTCGATGGCCAACTTGTCACCTTCGGCATCGTACCGACGCGCCCGGAGACGGGGTTCGGCTATATCAAGGCGACGCCTGCGAACGGAGAAGCCGTTCCGGTAGAGTCGTTTGTTGAGAAGCCCGATGTGGAGACGGCAAACGCCTACCTCGAGTCCGGCAGCTACTTCTGGAACAGCGGAATGTTCCTGTTCAAGGCGTCGGTTTTTCTCGAGGCCCTTGAGAAGCTCGCGCCGGAGATACACACCGCCTGCGCAGAGAGCATGCGAAGCGCAAGCCGCGATGGACTGTTCTTGCGGCCCGATGCTGACGTGTTTTCATCCTGCCCCAGTAACTCTATCGATTATGCCGTTATGGAAAAGGCCGACAACGTTGCGATGATTCCGCTGGACTGCGGATGGTCTGACGTGGGCTCCTGGGATGCTCTGCACGATGTCATGCCGCTGGACGCGCGCGGCAACTCTTTCGAAGGCGACGTGCTGTCGTTTGACTGCGATGACTCGATGATCTCTGCCGAGAGCCGTCTCGTCGGTGCCGTCGGCCTGAAGGAAGTCATCGTAGTCGAAACGAAGGACTCGGTACTGGTGGCTGACAAACACCGGTCCCAGGACGTCAAGGAGCTCGTCAATCAACTCAAAGAGCAGGAGCGGCCCGAGACCGACCTGCATCGCCAGGTGTTCAGGCCGTGGGGCAGCTACGACAGCATCGAGAACGCAGATAACTTCCAGGTCAAGCGCCTCATCGTGAAGCCCGGGGCAGTCTTGTCTCTGCAGAAACACGCACACCGCTCGGAACACTGGGTTGTCGTCAAGGGCAAGGCGAGGATCACGAAGAATGACGAGGTGTTCGACCTCAACGTCAACGAGTCGACTTATATTGCGATCGGCGACGTGCATCGGATCGCCAATCCCTTTGACGAGCCAGCGCACATCATCGAGGTTCAGTGCGGCGACTATCTTGGAGAAGACGATATCGTTCGGCTCGAGGACGACTACGGGCGCGAGGGCACCAATACCTGACGGCCGTGCCGGCTTTCGGCGGCGCAAGTGCCGGGTCCGTGTGCCAACGTCCCACGTGGGCGAAACAGGGGCTCTCAAGCCTTTGATTTAGTGGCCTTCGATGTGTAGCTTTCGCATGTTGAGTTTCAAGCGACGAGAGCTATGCCGATCACCATCGATTCCTTTAAGGCCTACGATATCCGTGGGCAGATTCCGAGCCAGCTGAACCCCGATATTTGCTACCGGATCGGCAACGCAACCGCTGAATACCTGGACGCGAAACGGGTCGTCATCGGCCGCGATATGCGGCTGACCAGCGCTGAGTTTGCTGATGCGGTCGCGAAGGGGCTGCAGGAAGCCGGCGTCGAGGTGCTGGACATCGGGCTGTGCGGAACGGAAATGGTGTATTTCGCCACCACGCATCTCAGTGCCGACGGCGGCATCATGGTCACGGCGAGCCACAATCCGGCAGACTACAATGGCCTCAAGATCGTTCGCGAGGATGCGAAGCCGATCAGCGGTGACTCCGGTCTCGCAGACATCAAGGCGCTGGCCGAAGCTGATGAGCGACGTACCGCGCCCGAGCCCGGCGCGCGAACGGTGTCGGATATCTTCGGCGAGTACATCGAGCATATGCTCGGATACATCGATGTCGATGCACTCAAGCCGCTTAAGTTGGTCGTCAATGCCGGCAACGGCTGTGCAGGTATCGCCGTCGATGGCCTGGAGCCGAAGCTTCCGTTCGAACTCACCAAGGTGAATCACGAACCGGACGGAACATTCCCGAACGGCATTCCGAATCCGCTGCTTCCGGAGAACCGTGCATCGACGGCAGACGCCGTTATCGAGCAAGGTGCCGATATGGGCATCGCCTGGGACGGCGATTTCGATCGCTGTTTCCTGTTTGACGAGAAGGGCGGATTCATCGAGGGTTACTACCTGGTTGGCCTGCTGGCAGAGTCGCTGCTGAAAGCGAACCCGGGGGGCAATATCGTCCATGATCCTCGACTGACCTGGGCGACCCTCGAGACTGTCGAAAATGCCGGTGGCAAGACCGTCCAGAGTAAGTCAGGACACTCGTTCATCAAGGAGATGATGCGTCAAGTCGATGCCGTCTATGGTGGTGAGATGAGTGCGCATCATTACTTCAAGGACTTCTCCTATGCCGATAGCGGGATGATTCCGTGGCTGCTGGTTGCGGAGATGATGTGTACGACCGGCAAGCCGCTGTCGGAGCTGGTCCGCGAGAAAATGGCAGCATTCCCGGCTTCAGGCGAAATCAATCGCAAGGTCGACGATGCTCACGCGACGCTCCAGCGGCTCTACGACGCCTATGCGGACAAGGCAAACTCAGTCGACGACACGGACGGCTACAGCTTCGAGTTTGATCAATGGCGCTTCAATATCCGTATGTCGAATACCGAGCCGGTCGTTCGCCTCAACGTAGAGTCGAGAGCTGACGAGGGCCTGATGAGCGAGAAGACGGCTGAGGTTCTCGCGGTCATCGAAGCCTGACTGAATCCAACCTCCAACGTGCATTATCCGCGGCGCGCAGGTATCGTTTCGACCACATTTTTATCGGAATTGAGCTCACATGGATAGAGCCGTGAAGAAAGGTGTAATTTTGGCAGGCGGGACCGGTTCCCGCTTGCACCCGCTTACCTACTCGGTCAGCAAACAGCTGATGCCGGTCTACGACAAGCCGATGATCTACTATCCGCTGTCGATCCTGATGCTTGCCGGTATACGGGACATCCTCGTCATCACGACGCCGGATGACCAGCGCGCTTTTTCAGGGCTGCTGGGCGACGGCGCAGCCTGGGGACTTCACATCCAGTATGCCGTCCAGCCGGAGCCCGGCGGCCTCGCCCAGGCCTTCCTGATCGGGGAGTCGTTCATCGACGGCGACCCCGTTGCATTGATTCTCGGCGACAACATTTTCTACGGTCACGGGCTGCAGCATCAGCTGGTATCCGCGGCGTCCCGGGATCAAGGCGCGACGGTGTTCGCCTACCATGTTCAGGACCCGGAAAGATACGGCGTCGTGAATTTCGACGGTGATGGTAAAGCGCTCGGCATTGAGGAGAAGCCGGATGTGCCGAAATCCAACTACGCGGTCACCGGGTTGTACTTCTATGACCAGCGAGTGACGGAGTTCGCCAGATCGCTGAAGCCCTCGCGGCGAGGCGAGCTCGAGATTACCGACCTGAACCGGCTGTATCTTGAGTCAGGAGACCTCCATGTGGAGCTGATGGGACGCGGAGTGGCCTGGTTGGACACCGGTACGCATGATGCGCTTCTCGAAGCGGCGACGTTTGTCGAGATCATCGAACGCCGGCAGGGACTCAAGATCAGTTGCCCCGAGGAAATCGCGTTTACGCTTGGCTATATCGATGCCGAGCAGCTGACGAAGCTCGGCGAAGCACTGAAGAAGAACGAGTACGGCCAGTACCTGCTGTCCGTTGCAGCAGGCGGCAAGTAGCGTGGAATTCCGACCAACCGTCATTCCCGACGTCATTGTCATTGAGCCACGAGTCTTCGGTGACGATCGCGGCTTCTTCATGGAGACATTCCGACAAGCGGCCTTTACCGAGTCGGTCGGCAACTACACGTTCGTGCAGGACAATTTCAGTTTCTCGGCGAAACACATTCTTCGCGGTATCCATTACCAGATCCGTCAACCGCAGGGAAAGCTGGTGCGGGTGGTCCAGGGTGAGGTGCTCGATGTTGCCGTGGATTTGCGGCGTTCCTCGCCGAGCTTCGGCCAATGGGTCGGTGAGATTCTGTCGGATGAGAACAAGCGCCAGCTGTGGGTGCCGCCGGGCTTCGGGCATGCGTTCGTAGTCCTGAGCGAGACGGCTGGCTTCGAATACAAGTGCACGGACTACTACGCCCCCGAGTATGAGCGTGCGATTCGCTGGGACGACTCGGATATCGGCGTCGACTGGCAACTCCCCGCCGGTGAGCAGCCAATACTGTCCGACAAGGATGCGACAGCACCACTTCTTAAGGACGCGGACACCTACTCGTGAAAGCGATGGTGTTTGGCGCCAAGGGCCAGGTTGGAACGGCCCTGCGTGATTCGGCTCCGCAGAAGGTCGCCGTCGTCTACATGGACGCCTCGGATTGCGATATCACGGATGCCGGGGCGGTAAGCAGTGCAGTCACCTACACGCAGCCGCAGTTGATCATCAATGCCGCCGCGTATACAGCTGTCGATAAAGCCGAGACAGACAAAGAGGCCGCTCACGCAGTGAATGTTGAAGGAACGCGGAATCTCGCAGCGGCGGCGTCCGAGGTCGGCGCCCGTCTCGTGCATATATCAACGGAATACGTGTTCGACGGTACAGCAACGTCTCCGATCAAGCCTGACGCCACACCCAATCCACTGAGCGTCTACGGAGAGACCAAGTGGCGGGGCGAGCAGGCGGCGCTCGCAGCAAACCCTGGGCGTACCATAGTCATCCGAACCTCATGGGTGTACAGCAGCACCGGGAGCAACTTCGTCAAGACGATGCTGCGCCTGCTTGCGGAAAGAGATGAGCTGTCGGTCGTTGTCGATCAGGTCGGGTCGCCGACCTCGGCCAGCTCGCTTGCGCGGGCGATCTGGGATTTTGCATACGCACAAGATGCGTCCGGTACGTTCCACTGGTGCGACGCTGGCGCGACGACGTGGTTCGACTTCGCCGTCGAGATCCAGCGGCAGGGCCTTGAGGCCGGCATACTGCAAAAGAAAATCCCGATCCGGCCGATACCCACAACGCAGTATCCTACGCCGGCCAGGAGACCGGAGTACGGTGTGCTCGATTGCTCCGCATCGTGCGAGCTGATAGGGCGCGCACCGTCTCCGTGGCAAGACAATCTTAAGCACGTGATAACTGAATTGAGTAAATAGATGGCCAATCTTCTTGTCACCGGCGGTGCCGGTTTTATCGGTGCCAATTTCGTTCATTACTGGCTGAAGGAGCACCCGCACGACCGGGTTGTCGTGCTCGATGCGCTGACCTACGCGGGCAATCTCGCCAGCCTTGAGTCTGTGTCGGGCAATGATGCCTATCGTTTCGTCAAAGGTGACATCCTCGACAAAGAGCTGACGACGTCGCTAATCGCCGAGGAGGGCATCGACACGATCGTCCACTTCGCCGCGGAGTCTCACGTGGACCGTTCGATTAGCGGACCGTCTGCGTTCGTCGATACGAACGTCGTTGGCACGCACAACCTGCTGCAGGCGGCCAAGGCCTGCTGGCTCGACAGCGACGACGCGCCGTCGACGCATCGATTCCATCATGTGTCGACCGACGAGGTGTTCGGGTCGCTGAAAAAGGACGACCCGGCCTTCAGCGAGACGACTCCGTACGCCCCCAATTCGCCTTACTCGGCGAGCAAGGCGGCGTCAGATCACCTGGTGCGCTCCTACCTGCACACGTTCGGACTGCAGGTCACGACGAGCAACTGCTCGAACAACTACGGTCCGTACCAGTTCCCGGAAAAGCTGATACCGCTGATGATCGTAAACAGCCTCGAGGGGAAACCGCTGCCGGTCTACGGCGACGGGTCAAACATCCGTGACTGGCTGTATGTCGAAGATCACGTACGCGGAATTGAGCTCGTACTACAGAAAGGCCGCATTGGCGAGACCTACAACATCGGCGGCAACGAAGAGCGCGCCAACATCGACATCGTAAAGACCATCTGCGCGATGATCGACGAGGCGTTCGCTGAGCAGCCTGACCTCGTCGAGCGATTCCCGGGGGCGCCGGCCGCAAATGGAGCGTCAACCGAGTCGCTGGTCACGTTCGTAACTGATCGGCCCGGGCACGACTGGCGTTACGCTATAGACGCTACCAAGTCCGAGACGGAACTTGGCTTCTCGCCAAGCCAGACGTTCGAGTCCGGCATGCAGGCGACGCTGGAATGGATGCTAGGCAACGAGGCCTGGTGGCGCGCCGTTATGGACGGCAGCTATCGGGAGTGGGTGGCCACGCACTACGGTGGGAATACAGAGTAGATCCGGCATTCAATCCCGATGCGGCATTGAAGCGACCCGGAGAGCGGTGCTCTGGTCGGGCTCTCCGGACACCTCTCGCGGAGTTGCTGCCGCTACGATTGTCAAATCGAGATTAAGGAAACTGCCGAATCCAGCGTCGGTTTTGTTTACAGCTCCAGTCAGCCTCCGAGAGCAGGCTCTTCTCAGGCTATTGATTAATAAGGTTTTTCTGATATTGGCACGCTGCTTGCTTTAATTAGATTGCTTGGCAGCAATACAACACTCTTACTCTGGCGTTGAGAAATTGATCATGAATTTGAAAAAAGTGCTCGCTCTACTTGCGTTTGCTTCCCTCTCCATCGGACAGGTTCACGCTGATCCGATTACCATCGATATAGATCCGACTGCCGATGGCTCGTCTGTCGAAGCGGACCTGGAATGTCATGGATTCGATTGCAAGGTGAAGGTGACACTGGCTGAGACACTGGAAGACGAGTTCTTTTCGTTGGCTGAAGGCGAGAGCATCGAAATCGACTTTTTCGACATCCAGGTCTGGGCGCGTTTTGCTATTGGCGAAGTATCCATCAAGGCTATCCTTGCCCTTGTGACGCCTGACGCCATTCTTGGTGGCTCCGGAGACGGTGCGTTTGGCTCGATATTCGGGCGCTTCGTTGCGGGGGCCCTCCACTGGGAGAATCAACCCAAGGCTGTCGATCTCGGAGACGGGACCTTTCTCCAGGTGACTTTCCAGGACCTCGTGGGTGTGACAAAGAGCGGCGAAAAGAACACCGTTCACGCTACCTTTCACCGATTCTCCGCACCGGTGGGCGTACCGGAACCTGCTATGGTCGGTTTGCTGGGCATGGGCCTGATATTGATGGCCTTTTACGGACGTAGAAACCGGTCTGTCGTTCGCCGTTAGATCAATCGCCACGATTCTCTGGGTTCACCGCGGCAGGCCTGTCTGACCGGAAACCGGCCACGCTATCAGCAGGCAATGACGTTGCCGACCGTCTGTTTCCCCACGTGTCTACGAGACTGTCGCGGTCTAACCACCGGTTCCTGACTGACTGAGACCCAAAGCGCATAGCTGACGTGTGCCGACTCCCGAAAGCCGGTCCGCGACAGCGCTGCGGGTCAGCAACACGCAGAGAACGACAGAGATGCCTTTCTGAATAGTTTTTTCATGATGCTGGTGCGTCTTGGAGGCAATGCCCGGTGGTTCGGGCAGCGTTCGTGTCGGATTTGCGGAAATCTCAAGAAATCAGTGACTTAGAAGCGGATTATGTTGAATGACCGCAGCAGCGGGAAATCAAGCCGGCACCTGACATAAGTCGTTGATTTAAAAGTGTGAACTGCGTCACGCCTCAAACCGGATGTCGATACCGGAATTGGAATTAGGGTTCCCCGAAATACTGTCTGTGTCGGAAAATTTGGCACAATGGAAAGCCGGCATGTAACCAGGGATTAACACTTGCCGGGCACTGTAAGACCAAAAGCAACTTACAAAGATAACGATGCCTATCTGGTCAAGAAATTTCGCAAGAATGCCCCTGATTCTCTTGGCGGTGGTCGAGACGCTGATTCTGGTCGCGTCCGTCTACTTCGCCAGGGTCGTCGCATTTGGCAATTTTGAGCTCGCGGAGCAGTCGCTGAGTTCGGTTGCGCCCAAGGCCCTGACATTGGCTACGGTCATGCTGCTTGCGCTGATCGCAACAGGGCTCTACCAGTTTCACCGACGCGTCTACTTTCACGAGATCTTCGTCCGCGTCCTCGTCGGTTTTTTCCTGGGGTCTATTGTCCTGGGCGCCGCCTACTACGCGATTCCGAGCGTGGGCCTGGATCCCAAGATTGCGTTCCTGGCCGTCGCAACGGCTTTGGTTCTTCTGTCACTGACGCGCCTTGTTTTCTCGAGAGTCGTCGATGAGAACATCTTTCGCCGTCGAACGGTGATTTTCGGCGCAGGGCAGCGATCCAAAGTCGTCACCAAATTGCGACGTCGTGCCGACCGACGCGGCTTCCACCTGGTCGGTACCGTACCGGCGCCCGGCGACGAAATGCGCGAAGACCAGACGGGCGTCTGTCACAACGTTGACTGCCTGCTTCAGTACGCGATCGATCACAAAGCCGACGAGATCGTTGTGGCAATGGATGACCGGCGCGGCAACCTGCCGATAAGAGCTCTCCTGGATGCCAGACTCCGCGGCATCGAGGTGATTGACCTCGTCGACTTCATGGAGCGCGAAACCGGCAAGATTCGCCTGGATCTGGTTAACCCGGGCTGGCTGATTTTCGCACCCGGCTTTCGCATTACCCGGCTACGCCGGTTGAACAAGCGGCTCCTGGATGTCGCTGTTGCATCGGCAGCGCTAATACTTACGTGGCCGGTGATGCTGCTGGTCGCGCTGGCCATCAAGATCGGTGATGGTCCTTCACTGCCTGTGCTCTATAAACAGCGGCGGGTGGGCCTGAATGGTCGTGTGTTTGACGTGCTGAAGTTCCGCAGCATGCGTCCGGATGCCGAGAAAGAGGGTACTGCCCAGTGGGCCGTTGAGAATGACCCGAGGGTCACGAGAATCGGCAATGTCCTCAGAAAGTACCGGCTTGACGAGCTGCCGCAGATCTTCAACGTGCTCGCCGGACAGATGAGTATTGTAGGACCGCGACCGGAGCGACCTGAGTTCGTGGATCAGTTGTCCGCGGAAATTCCTTACTACGCCGAGCGACATACGGTTAAGCCGGGCGTGACAGGCTGGGCGCAACTCAGATACGCCTACGGTGCGTCGGCTGAGGACGCGAAAGAGAAGCTGCAATACGACCTGTATTACGTGAAGAACCACAGTCTGCCGCTGGACCTGATGATCATGCTCCAGACCGTGGAAGTCATTCTGTGGGGTAAGGGTGCGCGCTGAGACCGGCCGGACTATTCAGTGTGTCTGGCAGTTCTGCTGCCTCTGACGAGTGGATCCATGTCTCAGAATCAAACCGCATTGAGGCCCCGTCTGTTACAAGGTCGGTCGCCATGTGCTCGACGGCGAATGACGGCTCATCTCCCCGTGCTCGGAATTTCGGTGTAACCGGAAAGGACGTGTCACAAACCAGCCACTCCTGCGCTCATCGCCCTCGCTCTGTCTTGCTCTGCACCGATGCGGCGCTGCTGCCGGTGTGACATGCACACGAAATAGAGCCTCGAATCAACGTGGCTTTTTTTCGCGTACCTGATTCGAGTTAAACTCTTTTATCCTGATTTCTGAGCCCGCTAATGCTGCCGACATTCGCCTTGATTGGCTACGTTGCCGCCGCCGGCATGTTCCTGCTATTAGCGGTGCTCGTCTTGGTGGGGGGTACGCGCGCAAAGCAGGCGCGGTTGTTATTGGTCGCTGTCTTGGTCAACGTCGTATGGTCCGTCGCGATGTTCTGGCAGCTTCGTTACGGCTCACTACCGGCTGTTCTACAATTCTCGGTCGAAATCGCCCGCTATTGGGCGTGGCTACTGTTTCTTGTAGCCGTGCTTGGGCTCGCTGGCGGCAGGACCTCGTCCGGCTCCCTTCGATACGGGGCGATCATCGCCCCTGGCCTGATCCTGATAATCGGAGTCCTGCCGGCCGGCTGGGGCTTCGGCGGTCCGGGATCGATATTTGTCCTCGGAAGCATCGGTCTCTCGCTGCTTGGTATCGCCATTCTGGAGAGGATCTACCGAAGTGCGGAACCCTCATCGAGACGCCCGATCCGATCGCTGGCGCTCGCCGTTGCCGGACTGTTCGGATTCGACATTGTAATGTTCTCCTCCTCCGTGCTCGTCGGTCAGATAGAACCCGGCTTGTGGGCAGCAAGAGGCGTCGCAAATGCCTGCATCGTACCGTTTCTTGCGGTTGCGGTGCGGCAAAGCAAGGAATGGTCCGTGGATCTCTTCATCTCTCGCCAGGTGGCCTACTTCAGCGCCACCATGGTTGGTGCCGGTATCTACCTGATCCTGATGGGGGTGGGCGGTTACTACGTCAAGGAGTTTGGCGGCAGCTTGGGAAGCGCACTGGCCGCGATTCTCGTTTTTGCGGCAGTGCTCGGCGGTGCGGCGCTGTTGCTTTCGGAGCAGTTGAGGCGGCAGGTCCGCGTGTTCTTCGCCAAGCATTTCTTCAGAAATCGCTACGACTACCGGGAGGAGTGGCAGCGGCTGTCCAGGATCCTCTACGACCCGAAAGCCGAGCGGTCGATGGGCGAGCGCAGCATTGAAGCGGCCGCCCTGATCATGAGCAGCCGCTCGGGATTCTTGTTGCTGCAACGTGAGGGGCCGACCTCCGCCATGTTACCGTTCGCCGCGTGGCACTGCCCTTTGCCTGAAGGAATCCGCGTGGCGCCGGGCGATGGCGTCGTCAGGTTCCTGGAGTCCTCCAGCTGGGTGATCGACACACGCCAGTACCGAACGGACCGTGGAATCTACGGGGAACTCGAGTTGCCCGAATGGCTCGAGAGCGACAACCAGCGTTTGGTAGTACCGCTGTTGCAGGACACGGCGCTGATCGGTCTGCTCGTGCTGGACCAGGACTCTCCTGTGACGCTGCATTTCGAGGACACGGACCTGCTGAAGATCGTCGGCCGCCAGGTAGCAGGCCTTCTGGCCCAGCAACTCGATGCCGAGCGCGTCGCCGAGGGCCGGCAGTTCCAGGCCTACAGTCGACTCACCGCATTTCTGATGCACGACCTCAAAAACCTGGCGGCCCAGCAGTCTCTGGTCGTCAAGAACGCCAGCAAGCACAAACGCAATCCGGACTTTGTCGACGACGCTTTCGAAACCATCGAGCATTCGGTGAATCGAATGAACCGTCTCATCGCGCAGTTGGCCGAGCGCAATCGCAAAGAGAGGCGCAAGCGTGTTTCGGTGGGCGAGGTTCTCGGCAGTGTCATCGAGCAGGTCAGCGATCGGAAACCGGTGCCGAACGTCGCCGGGCTGGACCGTGAAGTGGCCGTTCGGGCGGATCATGAGAAGCTCTCGGCCATTTTCGTGCATCTGATTCGAAACGCTCAGGACGCATGTGACGAGCAGGGTAATATCAACATCTCCATTGGTACGACCGGTTCCACTGTTGAAGTCTCGGTGAAAGACGACGGACACGGCATGGACGACACGTTCATCCGTGAACAGTTGTTCAGGCCGTTCGAAAGCACCAAGGGTGTCGACGGCATGGGCATCGGTGCGTACCAGGTTCGAGAATACGTTCGCGAGCTGGACGGTCACCTCGACGTCGACAGCACAGCGCGTGTTGGCACGACGATGACGGTCTGCCTGCCGCGCGCCGTGTGACCCGTCGCGTGGTGGGTGAGAAGTGAGCCGGTACCGAGTTGATTTGTGACGCAGTTCACACTTTGACGGCCCATCATACCGGACGCGACACTAAGACCCGCGGACCGGCTAACATTGGCTGACTGGCCAGCGCATCCAGGCTGGCCGGATCAGCACGGGCGTCCGGAAGGACAATTCTAAGGTTGTACCCATCGGGGTCGCATGACGAAGCAATCGAACGGCAACAATGCTGTTGCGGATGAGGGCCGGGCAGCTGTCAGCCATTGGCTGATCGTCGCAGGCACGTTACTCGCCGTCATGCTGGCTTTGAGCCCGACACTGATGTTGCTCTGGCCCAAGTGGTCGGACAGTCACCGCTATTCTCAAGGCGTGTTGATCTTGCTACTGGTTGTCTGGCTCGTGTATCGACAACGAGACGCGATCTCTGCTACCCCGCAGCGGCCATCTATACCTGCCTTTGTCGTTCTGGCGGGCCTGCTCTTTGGCTGGATCTGGGCGTTCGCCGCCAACATCGCACTCGGCGCCACGGTGCTGTGGCCACTGATACTGATATGCGCGGTCTTATCCGTTTCAGGCTGGCAAACGGTCGCACGCATCCTGGTCCCTGTGCTACTGCTCTATTCTGCGATACCGGTCTGGGATGTCATAAATCCGTTGCTGCAATCCATGACAACCGCCGCCGTATCGGTGATCCTCAAAGCGATTGGCGTGCCAGCATTTATCGAGGGCAATTTCGTCCAGATTCCGGCGGGTGTCTTCGAAATCGCCGGCGGCTGTAGCGGTATTCACTTCTTCATCGTGGCACTGACGCTAGCGACGGTCTATGGCCACTTAAACTATGTTCGCGCGAGAGATTCCGTCGCGCTGCTCGCGATCGCGGCCGCGATGTCAATCGCCGTAAACTGGATCAGAGTTACGGTAGTCATCGTCGCCGGTCACCTGACCGACATGCAATCCTACCTCGTGCAGGTCGATCACTATACGTTCGGCTGGGTTCTTTTCGTGGTCATGCTGGTGCCGTTCTTTCTCATAGCTCGGCGTCTCGAGCCCGATTTGCCGGCAGAAAGCCAACATGCCGATTCGCCACGAAAGTTCGGGAAATCTCGACTTGCACCTGCGGGCTACGCTTGTGTACTGCTTGCTCTGCCGGTTCTGGTCTGGGCCCGGCTCTTGACCAACGATACGGCTGATGTCGCGATTCAATTGCCATCTATCGAGGGTTGGCTCCCAGTCGCGGCAGAACGGGAAGACTGGAAGCCTCAATTCGTTGATCCCGACGGTGAAGCGCAGGCCCGCTACAGCAGGGATGGGCGCAAACTGGACGTGTACGTGAACTGGTATGAGACGCAATCACAGGGACGCGAACTCATCGGCTATTACACGTCTCTCGCCGGTAAGAACGCCCGGGTGTCTTATGACAAACCGGCTGCAGCAATTGGCACGATAACAAGCGGCGAGCCGCTGGAAATCCATGAGATAATGGCGGACTATCCTACGGGTGTTCGTCGCCTGATCTGGTATCACTTCCTGGTCGACGGCGAGAGCCGATCCAAGGGGGTGGAGACCCAGCTACGGCTTGGTCTTCTGGCACTGGTCGGCGCCGAGCAATCGGGATCAATTGCCGTTAGTACCGTATGCGAGATTCGAGACTGCAACGAAGCGAGAACCTTGCTGTCAGAAGAGTTTCCGGCAATCAACAGGTCTCTGATTGGAGCGCTGCCGACGCCGGGGCCGAAATGAGCAGGACAGGGAGAACAGACAAATGAACAAGGCAGTATCCAGACCACGCCAGGGCAAACTGTTTCAATGGTGCCTGCTCGGCTGTTCGGTGCTGCTGCTGTCTGCTTGCAGCAAGTCGCCCGAGGAGCAAATGGCCGATGCTCGTGAACAGATTGCTGAGAAGGACTACGCAACAGCGGTAGTAACGCTCAAGAATCTGCTGCAGGATGCGCCGGACAACGTCGACGGCCGCCTGCTGCTGGCAAAGGTGTCTCTGGCCTTCGCGGATCCGCTGTCCGCGGAGAAGGAATTGAGGCGCGCGCAGGACTTGGGTGCCGATGCGGCCGAGCACATGGCGTTGTACTACGAGGTCCAGCTCGCCGTTGGTAACTTTGCTGGCGTTTTAGAGCTCTTGTCGGAGCCCTCTGGTCTGGAAGGCATCTCTGACCTGCAGGCGATTCTATTCCGCGGTGAAGCGCTGCTGGGACTCGGCAGTTCGCTCCAGGCTGAGGAGGTGTTCGGCGAAGCGCTTGCCATCGCGCCCGATTCTCCCAAGGCTCTCTGGGGGATGGCCGGCGCCTTTGTAGCTCAGGGTCGGGTCGATGAGGGGCGAGTCTATCTGGATCGCCTCGCCAGCGAACATTCCGACTATTCGCCCGGTTGGTTGCTGCGTGGTGTGGTCGACCTTCGTGCCGGCAAGCTGGAAGCGGCGGAAGAAGCGCTTCGACGTGCAGCAGAGACGGCACGTGCGGAGCCCAGCCGCATCGTTGAATTGCCGGCGGTGTCGGGGCTTGCGGACGCGCAGTTGTCACAGGGCAAGCTTGACGAGGCCGAACAGACGATCCGTGCATTGGGCAACATTGCCGGCCAGACGCCGATGACCCGCTTCCTGCGCGGACGTCTCGCAGCCGCTCGCGAAGACTACGAACTGGCAGCGAATGAGCTCGAGCAGGTACTGTCGGTCTCGCCAAATAACCTGTCCGCATTGTTCCTGTACGGCTCCGTACAGGTTGCACTCGAGAACTACGTGACTGCCGAAGGCGCACTGAGCCAGGTCGTAGCACGTGCGCCGCAGAATCTCGCAGCTCGCCGTCTGCTGGCCGCAGCACAAGTGCAGATGGCCGAACCGCGTGCCGCTGTCGAGACGATTAGCCCTTTGCTCGAATCGACTGAGCGCGATGCTCAGCTCACAGTGTTTGCGAGCAACGCATTGATACGGACAGGTTCAGTAGAGCGAGCAGTTCGCCTGCTCGAAGAGGCCGTGGAGAAAGAGCCTGAAAACACGGAGCTCAGGTTGTCGCTGGCCGCTGCATATTTGCAGGCACAGCGATCCGAGGAGGCCGTCGCGTTGGCCGAATCCTTACCCGACGATGCCGACAGTTTCGGGAAGGATCTCGTCATCGCGCTGGCACTGATCGCGTCCGATAGAAGCGACGAGGCGGAGGCACGCATTGACCAGATCGCCGAGGATTTCAGCGACGATGTACGGGCGTTGACGCTGATTGGTGACATCTATCTACGCCGGGGTATCCTCGACAAGGCGCAGCAACGCTTCACCGAGGCGCTAGCCATCGACGAGAACCATGTTCCGGCGCGTATCGGCGTCGGGCGGGTTGCGGCCGGTTCCGGCGACGCTGATGCTTCCATCGCCGCATTCGACGCTGTATTGAAGCTCGACCCGGGCAACCTGACCGCCCTGACCAGTCTCGCGAACTACGCGGCAGTCGATGGCGATTTCGAGAAGAGCCAGCAGCTCTTGCTGCAGGCCATCGAAGCCAGCGACAACGCTGCGCTGCCACAGCTGATGCTGGCGAAGTCTTACCTGCGTCAGGGCAATCGGCTGCGCGCCGAGCAAACGGCGCAGGAAGCAGCGCGCCTGGCGGAAGGAAATGCGACGATTCAACTGGGTGTGGGCGACATACTGGTCTCGGTCGGTAAAGGCCGCGAAGCCCTGCCGTATTTGAACGCAGCAACAGAATTGAGTCCGGGGTCGATCAACGCCTGGTATAGGCTGTCCCAGGCCCACCTGTCTCTCGGTCAGTCTGAGGACGCTAGACGGGCGCTTGGCAAAGCGCTTGAAATCGATCCGAACGACTTGCGTTCAAGGGCGACGTTGGCACTAATCGAAATGGGTGCCGGCAACACCGATGCGGCGCTCGAGATCGCAGCTGATCTGAAGTCGCTTTACCCCGAGTCCGCAACACCCATCAATCTTGAGGCCGACATCTATTTTGCCGGGCAGGATTTTGCAAGAGCGGCCGATCTGTACAACGACGCATTCGACGTTTCGCCGTCTGCGGTTCTGGCGCTTCGAGCATTTCAGGCGGCGCGTTCGGCAGGGCGTGATGGAGCCGCCGCAACCCTGGAAGCCTGGCTGGCGGAGAACCCGGACGACGCCACGACAGCTCTTTTCCTTGCGCAGGAGAACGACCGCCTCGGAGTATCCGCGGAGGCGATCGCGTTGTATGAAAGGGTGCTTGCCGGCGATCCCGACAACGTGCCAGCGTTGAACAACCTGGCGTGGATTTACAATGAATCGGGGGATAGTGACAAGGCTGAGCCGCTGGCGCGGAAAGCATACACGCTGCGTCCGGACATTGGCTCAGTGGCCGACACGCTAGGATGGATCCTCGTTAAACAAGGCAATCTCGAGGAGGCCCTGGTTCTCATTGAGGAGGCTGCCGAGAAGTCACCGCGTTCCGGGAACATTCAGTATCATCTGGCTTACGTCTTGCACCGGGTTGGGCGCACATCCGACAGCCTCGATATTCTGCGGCCGTTGCTCGACGTTGAGGACGACTTCGACGAACGCAATAACGCAAAAGCCCTGCTGGCAGAGATTGAGGGATAGTAGACACAATGTATTCAACGTCGAACAAATCATCGGTCATCATCTCCATTCTTGCGGTCTTCATGACGGCGTGTGGAGGGACGGGCCCGGAGAAGACCGGCGACTGCCCGGAGCTGGAGGCGGTAACGACCGAATACGTAATCGGTGCGGGAGATTCGCTACAGGTCTTTGTGTGGCGCCACGACGACATTTCGACCACGGTACCGGTCCGGCCCGACGGACGAATTTCGATACCGCTCGTGGAGGACGTTGTTGCAGTCGGCCGAACGCCCACGGAACTGGCGCGAGTAATCGAAACCCAGCTTTCAGAGTACCTTCGCACGCCGAAGGTCAACATTATTGTCGCGAGCCAGGGCTCGGCCAACCAGATCCAGGTAGTTGGCAACGTAGTGCGTGAGCAGTCAGTGCCGTATCGTGAGGGATTGCGACTGCTTGATGTGATGGTGGCGGTTGGTGGGCTTGATGAATTTGCGGCAGGCAACCGTTCAAAAATCGTTCGCCAGGTCGACGGGCGCGCCACTGAATGCCGCGTTCGGGTTAAGAACTTAATGGAAGACGGAGACGTAAGCCAGAATGTGCGTCTGTATCCCGGCGATGTGATTATCGTACCGCAGGCCCGATTTTAGGATCTCCAAGCTATGCATGAGCTAATTGAACAGGTTATTTCAGAGTTACGAGGCGCGTGGCGCTTCCGCTGGTTAGCGCTGGGCATTGCCTGGGTCACGTGCCTTGTTGGTTGGGCGGTCGTCTTTATGATGCCAAACAAGTACGAGTCCGAGGCGATCTTCTACGTCGGCAAATCACGTCTTGATAGTCTCGTGCCCGTTGGGGGGGGAGAGGACAGCTCACTGGTGGATCGGGTTCGCCAGAGTATGCTGCTGACGCCATCGCTTGAGAAGGTAGCCAGGAATACGGACCTCGATCTCAGGGCCACGACGAGAGAAGAGAAGCAAGCGCTAATCGATAGTCTGGCGCTGGCAATCAATATCGATTCTGTGAACACCCGCTCGAGACGAAACAAGGACGGATCGATATTCCGGATTTCGTACCGCGATACCGATCCGCAAATGAGTCTCAAGGTAGTCGATGAGGTGCTCGACACGTTTCGCGAGGAGATCGGGGCTGGCAGGACGGGCGGTTCGGAAGACGCGCTCGAATTTCTCGAGTCGGGTATCGCCGACTATCGCGCGCAGCTACAGCAGCGCGAACGAGAGCTTGCTGATTTCAGGCGCGAAAATGTCGGACTGCTTCCTGGCGAAGGTCGAGGCTATTTCGAAACCTTGCAGGATGCCCTGGCGCAGAATCGCGAAATTCAGGGAGAACTGAGCCTGTTGCTGAACCAGCGAGATACGCTGCAGCAGCAGTTACGCGGTCAGGAGCCCATTCTGAGTGACCCAGGCGGGTCGGGCGGAGTCATTCCTAAAACCGAACTTGAACAGAGGATAAGCGTCTTCGAATCGACTATCCAGGAATTGCTGACGCGCTTCACCGAAAAACATCCGGATGTCATCGCTGCGAGGGATCAACTAGCACAACTGAGGGCTCAGCGCGAAAAGCAGTTGGAAGAGCTTTCGGCAGCCGGCGGCTCCGGGAACGTAGCGTCAAATAATCCCGTCTATCAGCAGCTCCAGATCTCATTGAACTCGGTAAATCTTGAAATTGCCGAGCTGCAGGGACGGTTGGCCACGTCTCGGACACAAGTTGCTGACCTGCAGGCGAAGATCGACGTCATCCCGCAGATCGAAGCGCAGCTTGCTGAGCTCACACGAGATTACGATCAGATCAATAGTGTTTATAACGACATGCGCGCCAAATACGAGCAGGAGAAACTGCGGCGTAAGCGCCTGGGCTGGGATAACGTCACGTTCGAGACGATGGAGCCGCCAAATGTCGGCCGAAATCCGGTGTCCCCCATGCGCAGCCAGCTGATTCTGTTGGTCACATTGGCGGGTCTCGGTGTCGGCGGCGCAATCGCGTACTTGCTGCAGCAGCTCAAGCCTGTCTTTATCGATGGCAACAGCCTGCGGCGAATCACGGGTTTGCCCGTGCTGGGTAGCGTAAGCATGGCCTGGGAGTCACAACATCGAAGCAAGCGGCGCCGGGAACTGCTTGTATTTGCCTCGGCGACAGGAATGATCTTCGTAGCAGTCGTTTTGCTGCTCGTATTTAGAGAAGTCGGAGTCGAAGTTGGCTCTGAAGTCCGGAAGCTTGCGTCCCTATGAGTAAAATCCAGAAAGCCATTAATGAGATCCAGAGTTCTCGTAACAAGGCAAGGACACCTGGGGCCGTCTCCCAGCTGGGTGTTCTGGTCGATAAACGGGACGTTCCGGGGGATGATGAGGCGCCTGAAGCCTTATTGGGCGACGAAACACGCCAGATAGCAGCACTCGAGACGCCGGTCTCGACCAAGTTGGTCGAGGTGTCTCGGAAATCGTTGACGGACGCAGGATTTATCGCCCCGGATGACGAAGAGCAGCTGATCATAAATCAGTTCCGTCAGATCAAGCGTCCCCTTATTGCGCATGCATTCGGAAAACGTGCAACGAAGATAGAGGGCGGTCACGTGATCCTGGTCACAAGCGCATTGCCTGGAGATGGCAAGACCTTTTCCTGTATCAACCTTGCTTTGAGTATCGCCAGTGAACAGGATCGATCCGTGCTCCTGATAGATGGAGACGTTGCGAAAGCCCATGTTTCCAGGCTGTTCGGGATCGAAGAGCAACCGGGCCTTACCGATATTCTGCAGCGAGATTCAGACTATGACCTTTCCGACGTCATAGTGGAAACCGATGTCGATGGACTGTCGTTGATCCCGGCCGGCAAGATGAATAGCCATGTCACTGAGCTGTTCGCGAGCAACAGGATGGAACGCCTGATCAAGGCTGTCAGTGCTCAGGATCCAAATCGCGTCGTGATTTTTGACTCGTCACCCCTGCTTCCCACCAGCGAGTCGAGAGTGCTATCGACTTTGGTCGGGCAGGTGGTTCTCATCGTCTGCGCCAACAAGACCCCGCGCAGTGCAGTGCTGAACGCGATTGAAATGATGGAAGAGGGCAAAGCCGTCAACGTCGTTCTCAACCAGGCACGCAACGAGGCGGGTTTTGACTACTATGGTGGCCGTTACGGCTACGCTGCCGGCGAGCGTGCGGCAGAAGAATCCAGGCAGGAGTAGGATGAGAGTAGAAGGCAAGTATATCTTTTGGACAACCGCACTGTATTCCATTTTGACAGGCTTCGCGCAGGCTCAGGTTAATGACGCATCGGTTGACGTGTTCGTCGGCGTCGAGCATTCGGACAATCTGTCACGCTCGTCCGGCTTGGACCCTGAAGGCGAGCGTGATGAGACGGTGTATACCGGCGGACTGGAATTCGGTGTCAACAGCCAGTCGAGGTCGTACAGGCTGGAGGCGACGGGCAATGTCGAGCGGCGCCAGTACGACAATGGCCTGTTTGACGATGAGACCATAGGTCGATTGATCGGCAACTTTGACTGGATACTCTTGGAGGAGCAACTGTACTGGAATCTGTCGGCCAATCATGGGCAGCAGATTGTCGATCCTTTTCAGGCGATCACACCTGAGAACAGAGAAGACGTCACGACAGTGTCCACAGGTCCGACGCTTGTTCTGCCAATTGGTGTCCGTACGTTTCTGAATGCGGGCGTCAGCCAAACGGAAGCGAGTTACGACACGCGTCCACTAGATAACTCAAGGCTTCAGGGCAACCTGTCGCTGGAGCGACAGATAGCACCGACGCGGACCGTGAGCGTGAATGTGGGCGGCAGCCAGGTGGAGTACGACGAAGATCAACTGCTCCCGGAGATCGATCTGCTCAATGCATCATTTGGCTTCGTCGCCGAGACGGCCAGGAACGAATGGTCGATCGAACTGGGCTGGAACTATTTCGAACGCGGCGGACTGGATGGCGACGGATTCTTGCTGGATCTTGCTCTGCGGAGGGAGATAACAGAAAGCGCTTCGCTGAGCCTTAGCGCCGGCTCTCAGTATTCGACCAACGGCGACATATTCAGGCTGGAACAGCAGTTTCAGTCATCCACGCCCTCCGATGCATTTTTCGACAGGGGCGCCCTCGACATCCAGGGCTTTGGCGATGTCTTCCGAAATGACTACGCCAGCATTGGCTACAGCCAGTCTTTCGGACGCACAAACATTGATTTGAGCGGAAGCTGGCGGGGCGAATCGTACGAGACAATAACCGGCCTCGATCGCGAAGCGATAACGGGCCGCGTCAGCGTGAGCCGAGAACTGTCTCAGACGATGAGTGCCTCGGTTTTCGCCTCACTGTCAAATCGAGACTACGACCAGGTCGACCGTGCAGATGACGACTCGACGTTCGGACTGTCTTTCGCGGCCAGATTAGGCCGAAAGCTCAGGCTATCGGTGACAGTGCGCCATCTTAAGAGGGACAGTGACACGGCCGAATTCGATTATGACGAGACGCGAGCTGACCTGACGCTCAGCTATGCCGTCCTCTAACAGGCTGAAGAAGCAGACTCGCCAATACGTCCATACAGTGGAAAACAGTCTTCAATGCAATGACTTTAGAGTGGAAGACTAGTGCCGTCGTTCATCCGACTATTTTTGACGAACAAAGGAGCTCAACTTTCGCAGGTGTGACCGAAAACCGTACAGCAGCGGCGACATGACGTATACGTGTTCCGGCAAGATCCTCACGACCGACTTGCTTATCCCGAGTTTGAAATGATTGATTGGATCTTCGTGACCCAGTTCGCTCCAATAGCCGCCCAGATCGATCGAGTTGATATCTCGCTCTCGAGCAATTTCAAAAGCTCGCCAGAAAAGCGGGTGCATGACGGGCGTGCCCTGGGTTACGTCGTGGGGTGCAGTCCAGCCCCATTCATAGATCAATCTGTCTCTATTGCGAACGAGGAGTATCCCGCCCAGGATGGCTTCAGAGCGTTTGGCCTGAACCAACAGAACGGCCGGTGGATCCAGCTGAGCGTAACGGTCAAAAATACTTGAAACGACGTCAGCAGATAGTGGGGCAAGGTTACGTTGGCTGGCGAACTCATTAAAGTGACGAGAAAATTCGAGAAAACTCTCTTTGGAACGACTGTCTATGAGCGACAGTTGTTGACGTCTGGATTTATTGACCGACGTTCGGAAAGACCGTCGTAATGATCGCCACTGTAATTCGTTCGATTCCAGGACGGGCGCGACAATCGTGTGATCGTAGAGTGACACGTCCTGGCTCGCCGTGAATCCAAGATCGTTGAGACAGTCCTCGCAGCGTGAAGCTACGGGATATGGCACAAACGGACTTATCTGTAGCGATGTACATTCTCGCTTCAGTGAATCTACAAGATGCGTGAGATGCACACGAAGCGCCTCAAGGTTCGCAAACAGAGGGCCTCTCGAAACTACGGCATTCGTGATACCTGGAATCGTGCTTTTGTTTATAGAGACTAGTGAAGAAGCAAGGACATTGCTGTGATTATCGACTGTTTCATAAAAACGTGCCGTGTCGAATGAAGACGCAAAGGACCAGTCTACGCCCTGGCGGAAGTGGAAATGATCGACGGTCTCCTGGAACCGTGCTATTCGCAACCGTGTGGCACTATCAAGCGGAAGCCTGTGCTCGGCGGTGACCAGACGGTGTTTCGGATCTGACTGTCTAGACGAATTCATGTGTATGCAATGTTCAACCTGGTTCCGAATTTGGTGTTGTCAGTGTACGTGATGATAGAACGTGGAGTTTTGAGTGAGTAGAGTACTACGAGTCGGGTATGATTCCGCGGTGCGCTTAATGGGGACTCGGCCAGTACTTGGAGTTGCCGAGTCTTTTCTTCCTGGGTATGTGCCAATCTTTATGATGCATCGTATCGCGCACCCATCCCTGGGAATCAACGGCGACGATGCCGATTTTCTCCGTTGGTCTCTAGAATATCTCCGCCAGAGAGACTTTAACTTCGTGACGGTTGAAGACGTCGCGCGTTCTGTTCGGGGTGAGATATCTCTTCCTCCGCGATCGGTCTCATTCACCGTGGACGATGGCTATTGGGATCAAACGGAAGTAGCAGCACCGATTTTCCTGGAATTCGATTGCCCGGCAACGTTCTTTGTCACCACAGGGTTCATCGATCGTGATATCTGGTTTTGGGAGTCCAAGGTAGACTATTTGCTGTCTCAGTGTTCAGAACCATTGTTCATTCGTTTCGGCGGTAGGCGCCGAGCTCAGGGCGCCAGGCAGATGAACAGGCAACAGATGGCGGAAGCGCTCAAAGACGAGCTAAAGAACCTCAGCTTCACCGAGATAGAGAAGAAGCTAGTGGAATGGGCTAGCGATCTGGACGTGCAGATTCCGGACGCAGCACCCGAGAAGTACTTGCCGACGACATGGGAAAGGCTCGTTGATATTCAAGGAATGGGCCTGAAAGTGGAACCACACGGATATCGACATTCCATTCTGTCGCAGGAGAGTGAGGCTGAGAGCAGGAAGGAGATCGAAAAGTCGCAGAACGATCTACGCGCCAGACTCGGTAAGGATAGTGCTGTCTTCTGTTATCCGGTTGGTCGAGAGGTAGATTTCGGTGTTCGAGAGGAGCAGGCCGCGAGGGAACTGGGATTCCTGGGTGCTGTGAGTGCGGTTCCCGGATGCGTCAACATAGCGGACAGAAGTCGACTGTATCGTATGCCCAGATACTCTTTCCCTGACACCAAGACCGATTTGATCCAGTACGCATCGTGGATCGAGGTAGTCAAGAGCTCTGTCCGACGAAGACTCGCCTAGCTGTGTGCAATGACGGTACTTCATTGAGTTCCAATTGAGTTGGAAAACTTTCGACAAAAAGTAGTCAGCGGCTTTGCTTGGGAAGGCGGAACCCGGCTCATTGTTCAAATTGTCTCCTGGGTATCGACCATCTGGGTCGCACGAATACTGGTTCCGGAAGATTACGGTATGGTCGCGATTTCAGGGATTTTCACCGGGCTCGGTGTAAGAGTCGCTGGAATGGGGCTCGGCAATGCGATAGTGAATCGCAAGGTCGTAAAGGAGGAGCACGTTAGCAGCGTGTTCTTTGTTTGTCTGTTAGCGGCAGCAGTCATATACGCGCTCTTGTACATCGCATCTCCTGCGATCGCCCGATACTTTTCGTTCGATGACCTGGACCAGGTGGTCCGGGTTGCGGGATTGATCGTTGTTCTGTCGTCGCTTGGCATTGTTCCGCAGGCTGTTGCGATGCGCAGGCTTATGCTTAAGGAAGCGGCACTGATAAGAATGGCCTCGAGTCTGATTGTCACATTAGTGACACTGTCGATGGCATTCGCCGGTTTCGGATACTGGTCCTTGATAATTTCCGTGATGGTTGCCGAGGCCTTTATCGTTCTATCGTTTTGGAGGTTGGTCCGATTCGTCCCCGTTCGCGCTGTGAACATGCTTGTGGTAGTCCCGTATTTTCGATACGGGTCGAAAGTAGCGGGCGGCGGTATAGTAGAGTACGCGAACAAACACTGGCCGATCGCGATTATCGGCGCGTTTCTTGGTCAAACAGCGACAGGGTACTTTCAAATGGCCACCGTGCTCGCACGAATGCCTTCAGACAAGATCGGTCAGATCTTCGCCTCAATCGCGTTTCCTGCATTTTCGAGAATTCGAGGCGACGCGACCAGGACACGTAGTGTGTTTATCCGGATCAATACGGTGCTTTACCTTATTACGTTACCGATGTTTCTCGGACTGGCGGTCGTGGCCGACGATCTCATCCCCTTGCTGATCGGAGAGAAGTGGGCGCCGATCGCACCAATACTCCAGATTATGTGCGTTGCGAACGTACTGTTGATTGGCAGCAGTCTCGCGTCCCGTGTGCTCGATAGTCTTTCGTATCCGCAATACCCGCTGAGATTTCAGTTGATATTGTTTTTCTTGCTTCCTGTCAGCATGTTGGCCGGGCTCCGTTGGGGTTTGGTGGGAGTCACGATTGCCTGGGCGACTGTGATTCCATTCGCCTATGTCTACCTGATGGAACGTCTGACGCATTCTATTGAGTCCAGTCTTGGGGAACTGGTCGGGCCTATGCGTACGGTGATCGCGAGCTCTACAATCATGATCGTGGCTGTAGTCTTCTCAAATTTCGTGACTCATTCGCTGGGAATGCCGAGGTTACTGGAAGTCGGCGCCCTCATTGGCACAGGAATCGCGGCTTATTTGCTGAGCGTTTTCCTGCTCGACTCACAAATTTTCAAGGAGCTTCTGTCTCTTGCGAAGCGGTAGTTCAATAGTGGGCAACGGCGCAGTAACAAAGGAGCTGTCGCCAGGAGACAGGCGCTTTGGGACGATACTATTGTACCTGGCGATAGTATTCATATACGTGCGACCACAGGAGATCATTCCGGGGTTGAAGGGCCTGCCAATTGCGGGAGTGTTCATCTATGCTTGCGCTGCCTGGTCGTTCCTGCATTTCAACCGGCAGAACTTCAACAGCCCGCTCCGGCTTATGTTGCTAATCATCGCAGTCATAGGTATCAGCAGCATTGGTGCTCGCAATTTCGGAGCACTAAAGACCTTCATAGACTACTTGACGCAGTTGCTCCCACTTGTCTACGCCGTCTACTTGCTCGTAGATACACACGAACGAGTCGAACGCTTCTTTATGCTATGGATCTTCGTTCATACTGCGGCTGCCGTTTACACGATCACTAACGGCGGGAGGGGCCCCGGTTCTTTCATTGGAAACCAGAACGACGTTGCGGTTGCAATGGTAATGGTACTCCCCTTCATAGCGTATGTCGCATGGTCGGACGGTAAGTCCAAACGATTGCGTCTGTTGCTGTATTTCTGCGCTTTGCTTGTGATCGGTGCAATGATCGCAACTCGTTCGAGAGGTGGATTCGTCGCTTTTTCGGCAGTAGTAATCGGGATGTGGTGGCTCTCTGATCGTCGCTGGAGGAATCTGCTGATGGGTCTCGTAGCCGCGGTTCTTCTTGGAGGTGCGCTGGTCTCCCTGGTCCCGAGCGAATACGTTGATGAGGTATCGTCAATAAGCGACAAGGAGAACAGTACACGAATCGAGCGAATCCGCACGTGGGAGATCGCCTGGTTGATGTACAAGGCCAATCCGGTTCTTGGCGTCGGCGCCAAGAATTTCAGATTCAATGTCAATCAATTCCAGGAGAAGACCTCATGGTGGACCGGGCGTGAAAAGTCACTGCAGGGACGCGCGGCGCATTCGGTGTATTTCGATCTGATAGCGGAACTGGGAACAGTTGGAGCATTGATCTACGGTTACATTATGTTCCGGCTTCCATGGCGCCTGTATCGAATTCGAAACCAAATTACCAGAACGACGCCGGAGGACAGGCTATTGGCCCGTAATTGCGCCATTCTGATCTTGTCGATGGCAGCATTCCTTGCTGGTGGTGCCTTCGTGTCTATCGCGTACTATCCTCATATTCCGTTTTGGATCGCGATGTATGCCGTTCTAATCAGACAACTGGATGGCTCAGGGTTCTTGAGTACGAGTCGATCCTGAAAAGACTGCTTTCGCATTGCAATGATCGCTTATATTAAATTTCTGCTGCTAGATCTGGTTTACCTGGTTGGTCGGAAGATAACCGCGAGGTTGCTGCGTCTTGTCTTCTTCCTGGTGCATCGTGCCCCGGGCCTGGAGACCAGAGCCTTGAAGCTGTTGATGAAAGCGGAACGTTACGATACAGGAGGCAGGGCTCAAAGGTACCTGCTGAAGCGCCGCGACCGGCTACCGTTCGTCGAATCTGTGCATCACCCCACCGAGATGGCTGAGAATGCAGTCCTTACGAGGAGCATAGTGCTCAAAAATCCGAGGCTAGACGGCGATCGGGTGGAGCGCGGGGTCCTCTTGATCAAGTTTACGGAGACGTTCGCAGACGCGTTCATCATTATGAATTGCCGCGAGCTTGAGAATTATTTTCATATCGTGTTGGAGCCCAGTTGGTCGGGCTACGCCTTGCCGGAGATTCATCAATGGATGGCGTTGGACAATCCTGTGATCATCCAATGCTCCGAGACTTTGGACTTCCAATACATCGAAGCACTACGAAGTAATCTGTACCCGGTTCGGTTTGGTTCGAGTGACTGGGTCGACGATCGGGTATTCCATCCTCTCGATGTTTCGATACCGAAGGTCTACGACTCGATATTCATCGCCAACTTCCATGCCATGAAGAGGCATCATGTCTATCTAAAGACCATTTCAAGACTCAAGGATATTGATTACAGGTCGGCACTCGTATGCGGGCAGTGGGGTAACCACCGCAAAGACATCGAGTCTATGGTCCGATATTTCGACCTGAACGATGTCGTGGATCAGTTCGTTCAGCTATCGCAAGAATCTCTCAATGAGCTCTTGAATCAATCTCGTCTTAACGTCCTCATGTCGCTTAAGGAGGGGAGCAACCGTACGATCTTCGAAGGATTTTTTGCGAACGTGCCGGGTCTGGTACTTCGCGAGAACATCGGGGTTAACAAGGACTATATCAATGAGTCGACTGGATACCTGATTAGTGAGGACGAGCTTGAGCGGACCCTGAGGCAGGACAAAGAATGCCGAGAGAAGCCGTTTGAGCCGCGCAGCTGGGCCTGTTCGAACATCGCGGCGGCAAGAACCACGGCAAAGCTCGAGGATGTGCTAGCCGGTATCGCGCGAGATAGCGGCGAGCCCTGGACTCGCGGTCTCGTCGTGAAGGTTAATTCGCCCGAGGCAACGTATTACGACCAGGACAATGTAACTCGGCTTTGGAGTACCAGAGAGCTGCTGGATGCTTTCGGGGAAAACGCGACGAGCGCCGAAAAAATCGACGAGTTGTTCTCTCGATACCAGGACTTATAGCGCTGAAAGCCGGAATTGTTCGGGCGGCGCGGGTCTTATAAGACCGGCGCCTGATGTGGGACCAACTGGTTGCCCGACAGCACCCACCGGACTGCCATTACGTCCGGCCGTATCCCACGCGCCAGCGGGTTCGAGCGAATAGTCGCCCGAATTGGACAATCTAATCTCGCCGCTACTGGAGTTCTGGCCGAATCCGAGATTCCGGAGACCGGCAATCGACGTCACTTCATTCTCAGACGGCAAGTACCGATCAAAAATCCACCTTTGATTGGCATCTCCACTGAAATGATTGTAATCCATATACGCAATCTGGTTTACCCACTCGCCCGGGTCTTCCAGACTGAAGACGCGCCCAGAGCTGTTGGCGGAATTGCTACCAACAATGGCGTTATTGTAAACCTGAACTCCGCGAATGTTACTTGCAGCTACCAACGAGTCGGTATCGACCAGCGTGTTGTTGTAAACGAGTAGGTCCGTGCCTTGAGTTCCGGCATTCTTCCACCGTATCGTCACGGCAGATCCGGCATCTTCGATAATATTGTGATGAAACGCTGGCGACTGTCCTGCCGGCCTGCCGACCCCCATGACGTCGAGCCTATAGGCGGAACCGACATCCCGAAAAATGTTGAATCTTACTGAATGGCTCGCTAACTCTTCCTCGTTGGATTGCTTCTGATAAACACCTTTATCCACGTTGAAGATCAGGTTGTTTTCGATTATCGACTCGGATGGAAAGTAACCGTGAACGCCTGAGTGCATTCCGTAAGGGACATCATTGATATCGTTTTCGGTACGGCGTGTGTCATAGATATCGTGCATAACGCTGTTTCGAACAACGCACTTGTTACACCGGTCCAGCCGCACGGCGCCAACATTGTCAGCACCATAGACATGGTGAATATGCATATCCTCAACGAAGATCTCTTCGTTATCTTCGGACGAATACATAAGCACGCCAGACGCCCTTGCGCCCCGAATCTCGATATTGCGTATGGTGACAAAACTGGCGCGGCGCACCAACAGGCCCGCCATCGGCTTGCCGCCGTCCGAAGACAGTTGTCTGTTTACGTCTATGACGGGGCGCTCACCCGGAAACCCCGATATTGTGATTCGCTGGCCACTTGTGCCGGATACATCGAGAGTGATGCCACCCCGATTGCTACCCGACTTCCGGACATCTTCGAAATAAGGTTCAGCCGATGACCTAATGAAACCACAATCACCGGGCTGTACGGAGTCGACCAATTTCTGGATGGTTGCGAATGGCCTTTCGCGCGAACCGACGTTGCTGTCCGAGGCAGACGGATGATCCTTGTCCGTGAACAGGTCTCCGTCTTCCGCAGAGACGCAGCTGGCTTCGACGCGAATCGATGCAAACAGGAACGCACCGATGATAAAGAAACGGTATGTCGACATTTTCATAACCAAAAACCCAAACTAGACCGGTATTATACAGGTGCGAGGTCCGCTAGCCAGCGTGACGTTCGTCACACTTGGCGTCCTGGAGAGAAAGCGCGGCGCAGCCGTACAGGCGTACAGTTCTGCAAGGCGGTTAGGAAAAAAATCAGCGATTTCAAGGCATTGTCAGACAATGAATGAAACCGGAATGTACGATTTCGAGGACCCCGATGTCGGCCTGTGCTTCCAATTGGCCAATTGGTACTCAGGGGCGACGATTCTCTCTATTTTACTTAATAACCATCCCGAGCTGTCCAGCAACGGGGAACTGATGCCGTTCTGGGACCAGGCAACCGATAGTCTGCTTTGTTCCTGCGGACAGAATCTCGATAATTGCGAGTTCTATCGTGACGTCTGCGGACACTTCCGAATTGACGGCAAGTACGATCAGCGTATTTTCGCTCCTTTCCCCGAGTTCTCACAGGTCAGAGCGGTGCAACGTCTTCTCCGCTCATTTCGTCTTTCCCCGGTACTCGATCGCCTTCTTCCGAATTCTTCGCGCTACAAGTCAACGATCCGCGATTTCATTTCCGCCAACGTCAAGCTCTACCAGAATATTTGTCGGCGGGACGGAAGCCGTGTTTACGTTGACGGTACAAAGTCCATCAGGCGCGTAGATATTTTCGCGAACTACACGTCAATACCAATTAAGGTTCTGTATGAGGTGCGGGACGGACGAAAATTCGCAGCATCGTATAAAGTCGCACAGCCACAAAACGGTTTTTCGATTGAGAAAGCTGCTGATCTATGGAACGGCTACATTGAGAGTGTCGATAGGCTGATCCGCCGCTACCCGGAAACCCGCGTACTGCAAATCCGTCACGAGGATCTTTGCAGTGACACCCAGACCGCAGTGAAAGACATCTGCAACTTCCTGGACGTCACATACGTCGATAGAATTTTCGATTTCTCTGACGCCGAATACCACGTGCTCGGAAACACAATGCGCCATGGTTTCGATGGCACAGTGCGGGAGAGTTCCAAATGGCGGGATCGTTTATCGAATGATGAATACGATCGACTGACTACCCTGATGCAGCCAAACCTGGAGCGATTCGGCTACGAATGAAAAGTCAGGAGACACGAGCTTGAACGTTGTTTGCGGCCGCATCTTCCAGTACCGCCGTCAGCATCTCCTCATAGTGTCTTGTAAATGACGCGACACTGTAGTCTTCCTGCGCACGCTGTTGTGCGTTTTCGATCAGAGCGGTGTAGTCGTTGTCGGTAAGTGACGCAATCTGATCTGCCAGCTGGCGCTCGTCCCCGGAATCAAACAGGAGACCTGTCTCATGGTCGCGAATGTAGTGCGGAATTCCGTCTACTCGCGAGGATATGCATAAGGTTCCGGCCCGCATTGCTTCAATCAAGACTCGCGCCATAGCGTCGGTTCTGGACGCGAGAACAAATGCTGCAGCGTTCGCGATCAGCTGCTGACCTTCCTCATATGGCACAGGCGACAAGAGGTGAATTCGCGGGTCTGAAAAGTCACATCGACTTGCCAGTTCCTCTTTCTCATGGTCTCGAATCCAGCCGACGATTCTGAGCGAATATGGGTAATTTGGATTTTCCTTTAAAACAAGGTTGTAGGCGTTGATTAGAATATCGTAGCCCTTTATGTACCAGGGGAATCCCATCGATATAAGGTAATCGCCTTCCTGCTTTTCGTGCTTCTGTACATCGCTGGGCGCGACATAGTTGTGAAATGTGAACAGTCTCGCGGAGACCCGTGGAATCGATAGCTCAGCAAGCTGTGTGGGGTAGATCTGTTTCACCGCTGCGGCTCTTTGTATTACGAATTTCTTGACTCTCCATGCAATACGCCTCCTGAGTACGGCGGTACGCCCATCCGGTCGTTGCCAGATCGCATCGTTCGCAAAATTCCCGTTGAGTTCTACGATGAACGGGATGCCCAATAGCCTGCTTATCACCAGACTAGTCAATCCCGAGCTCAGTGGGTCACGTGCAACAACGATGTCTGCGCGCCATTTCCTGCGGCCAAACAGGCCAAACTCTAAGACCGCCGCGGTAAAGAACTGCAGCCTCGAGAGAATGCGGGTTCTGCGAACCCAGCTCGGCTGGTAAAATCCTCGAGTAAGATGGGTGCTGGTTTTGACGTAACGGCAGTCCTTGCGATCAGTTCGAAGTGCAATACAGTTCTGGAACCTCTGAGAGAATAGGTCAAATTTCCCATCATTGACGTCGTCCGTCCCTCTGAACCATCCGCTGGCGATGATTAGTACATTGATTTCTTTTTGCACTTCGATGATCCGTAGACAGGCACTTAATACAGGCGTGAGAATAATGTTTGTTATACAGAATACAAGCAAGATAACATCGACCGCGCGATCAATAATCCAGACAAAGGGAAGACCTTGCGTTGAGATTTGCGGGACCGTCGACTGAGGGCGCCGCGGTGGATGCGGGGTGGCGATATTTTACAGGTTCTTACTAGCACTGAGCCAAGACCGTAGAGAAACTGTCATAAGCAAACTGGATGTTCAATTTGTATTGCCGGGAGTCGGAGCGCACAAGCTTGGGGGCATGGAGAAGGTGGCGGCGATGCTCTTGAATCGACTTGAACCGACAAGATTCGATCCGTCGTTGGTCTGTTTCGATCCCAGGAACGGGGCGCTGGATTGTGTAGACAAGGATCGGGTGCCAACGCACATTATTGAAAAACGAAATGGTGTGGATCCCATGCTTTGGCTTCGGCTGTATCGGCACTTCAGGAGAACCAAGCCTGCGATTATCCACACGTTTAATGAAGGTGCGCTTATCTACGCCTATCCGGCAGCCAAGGCTGCAGGCGTGGGAGCCGTCGTACACGCGGAGCATGGACGGCTGGCACAAGACGAAGGCGCATTGCTGCGCAAAATGCGCGTCCATATGACTCGTAATTCGACTTGTGTTGTTGCCGTGTCCGATGCGATCTGTGACGTCTTGCGGGCCGAAGGCGTCGAGGCTCCTAAGATTGTCAAGATAATCAACGGGATCGATACCGACGAGTTTGGATCTCACGTGAATCGGCAGAAGATTCGAAGCAAGCTTGGGATTGAGGTGGATGACTGGGTTGCCGGCACCGTTGGCTCGTTGACACCGCAAAAGAACCACGAACTCTTGATTCGAGCAGTTAGTAACTGCCCGGACGTAACGGCCGTAATTGCTGGTGCGGGCGAACTCGATTCACAGCTCCAGGCGCTTGCAGATTCGCTCGGGGTTGCCGATCGCGTCCGATTTATTGGTCGCACGGACAATGTTCCCGAGTTTCTTGATGCGCTGGACGTTTTTGTACTGCCATCCAGAACAGAAGGTACGTCACTCGCGCTTCTCGAGGCAATGGCGTCGAGATTGGCAGTGGTTGCGACAAGTGTGGGCGGGAATCCGAACGTCGTTGAAGACGGGGTTACCGGCATTCTCACTCCGAGCGAGGACGTAGGTGCCTTGATAAAGGCCTTAGCGGAATTGAAGGGAGATTCTGAAAAACGTCGCGCCATGGGGGAGCGCGGCCGCGAGCGAGTCAAAGAGCACTACGACTTCGAAAAGACAGTCAAAGAGTACGAATCGCTGTTTCTGAATGCGGCAGGTCGTCCGTAGCATCTGTCCAGGAGACTATTGCACCGTGTTAGAGCTTGTACTGTGGGTATCGCTGGCGCTTATGACGTGGACGTACATTGGCTATCCCGCAATGCTCTATTTGGTGGTATTGGTGCGTCGTCGCCGCGTTAATGCCGAAGACATCGAGCCGAGCTGTACTCTGATCATTACGGCATACAACGAGGAGAAATCGATAGCCCAAAAGCTGTTGAACTCGCTATCGCTGGATTATCCACGGGATAAGCTGCAGATCCTGGTTGCGTCGGACCGTTCCGACGATTCGACGAATGAGATCGTGTCGACATTCGCGGATCAAGGTGTAGAGCTTCTGGTGCTGAGTCAACGAGGAGGCAAGACAGCGGCCCAAAACCAGGCTGCAGATCGCGCCAGGGGTGACATAGTGGTTTTCACCGATGCGAGTACAGAATTCACGTCGGAATCATTTCGCGCGTTGCTGCGCCCATTCGCCGATGCAGCCGTGGGCTGCGTCGCGGCGGAGCTCGAGTACGTGAGTGATCAGGAAACCGGTATCGGCAAGGGAGCAGGATTCTACTGGCGTTACGAGCGCTGGTTGAAGCACCTGGAATCATCCGCTAATTCTTTGATCGGTGTATCGGGCTGCCTGTATGCAGTTCGGAAGGAAAACTACCCGAGAATTTCTCCAGAGCTGATAAGCGATTTTGTTATCGCCAGTGAGATATACCGCATGGGGCTTGTTACCGTCTACGGTCTCGGGGCAACGGCAGTTGAGAAGACTCTGGAGGATAGTCGCTCGGAATTCAATATGCGCGTTCGTGTGGCAGTTCGTTCGATTAATGCGCTTGTTAAGTACGCCTACATGCTCAATCCCACAAAGTACCGGCTATTCGCTGTGCAGCTCTTGAGCCATAAGGTTCTCCGTTACCTGGTGCCCGAGCTCTTGCTTGTCGCGCTTATCTCGTCATGGCTCCTGGTGCTCGAGCACTCTATTTGGTCAATCTATGGCGTCTTGCTAACAGGACAGGTACTCGGATATCTTCTGGCGGCCGTTGGATGGGTTACGCAAACACTTGGGAAAAGGATTCCGTTTGTTTACATTCCTTTCTATTTTCTGCATGTCAATTTTGCTGCCTTATGGGCCCAATGGCTCTACTTGAGAGGAGAGCGAAAGGCAATATGGACACCGATTCGGTAGAACTTGACGCTTCGCACAGCAGTCCGTTGCGAGTACTGCAAATTTGCCCCAAGCCCCCGTACCCGCCAGTTGATGGAGGGTGTATCGCGGCTAATAACATCACCAATGGCTTGCTGGGTTTAGGCCACAGAGTCAAGGTCGTTTCTATTGCAACGCCGAAGCATCCGGCGACCGATGCTCTTGCCAATACCAGTTACTGTGATGAGACTCGGTTCGAGGCGTGCAATCACGACACTCGCGTGAAGGCATGGTCCGCACTGCGCCACCTTTTCTCGAAACGTTCCTACAATATCGAACGTTTTTATACAAAGCGGTTTGAAACATTGTTGCGCAAGACGCTCGAATCGGAAGAATTCGACGTGATCCATTTTGAAAGCGCATATGTCGCGCCCTACCTCGACTTTGTGCGCAGCGTTTCCAATGCTCCCGCAGTCTATCGCGCACATAACCTGGAGTTCGAGATCTGGAGGGGTACTCAGGCGCTTGAACCAAATCCACTCAAGCGTGCATACGTTGGGCATCTGGCAAACCAATTGGAGCGCTATGAACGTACATTCGTCAATGATTTCGATGGCGTTGCCGCGATAACGGATGCGGATAAACGGACCTTCGAGAGAATGGGATGCCGAAAACCCATTACAACGATCCCCTTCGGCCTGGATGTGAAAAGCGTTTCTTCCGATTGCAAACCGGCTGGCACGACCATCTTCCACCTTGGATCGATGGATTGGCTGCCAAATCAAGATGGCATGAAGTGGTTCTTACGAGATGTGTGGCCGCATATAGTTTCTGAACACCCGGACGTATCTCTCGTATTAGCTGGAAGATCGATGCCGACCTGGCTATCGACGCTGAATATGAAGAGTGTGCAGGTTGTGGGAGAGGTGCCGAGCGCCTTCGACTTTATGGCATCGCACTCGATAATGATTGTTCCCCTGCATTCTGGTGGAGGCATGCGTATAAAAATAATCGAAGGGATGGCACTGGAAAAACCGATAGTCTCGACCTCGCTCGGAGCGGCCGGAGTGGACTATGTCGATGGCGAACACTTGTTGATTGCCGACACGTCTGATCTTTTCGCGGAGCGGGTCTCCGAGCTGATAGCAGACAGTGAGCTTCGGAAGCGGATCGCTTCCGCCGGTCGGCGCCTCGCGGAATCGCACTACGACAATTCGGAGATTTCGGCCAAGTTAGTAGGATTCTATCGACAGCTGGCGGGTCACTCTGGTTAACGTCGCAGAGCGCGATTATGAGTTGTGCCAAGCCTGAAACATCAATACTGCCCATAACGCATTCTGTTCGTCCCGGCGGCCGGATATGTGTCGGTTCCAGGTCTCCTGTACGAGGTCGGCGTCGAAGAAACCTTGGCGGACCAGCGAATCACGATTCAGAAGATCGCCGCTCCATTCCTTGAGAGGGCCTCGGAGCCATTCGCCTACAGGAACGCTAAAGCCCATTTTGGGTCGTTCAATTAACTCTCGCGGTACATGACGATACAGCACCTGCCGAAGAATCCATTTACTTGCGCCATTCTGGATCTTCAAGCCGTTGTCCAGTTGCCACGCCAGTGACACAACGTTGTGATCAAGCAACGGAGCACGCGACTCCAGGCCGACACTCATGCTAGCGCGGTCCATCTTGGCCAAATTGTCGTCGGGCAGATAAGCGATCTGATCCCAGAAGCACATTTGATCGACGAAAGTGGCTGGAGGCGCCAGTCTGTTTTCGTCGCCAAAGAACGCTGTGGGCTCAACGCTGGACGTAACAAGTCTTTCGGGCTGTGGCCAGTAGCTGATAAGCCGCTTGTAGACGTCCACCAGGCTTTCCGACTGCACCGCGTCCGCCAGACGATGCAATTTGTATCCGACGCGGGGCGGACGACCGGGCACATGTTTGAGGACCCGTTCCCAGGTCGTGGGCGAAAGCGCACCCAATGCGGACCCGATGCTACGACGAATCGGCCCGGGTAGTCGCTCTACGAGTTTCCAGATGCGTTTACTGAACATGTATCGGTTGTATCCACAGAATAGTTCATCGCCACCATCGCCGGACATCGCAACGGTTACATGTTCGCGTGCGAGTTGCGAAACCAGAATCGAAGGGATTTGGGATGCGTCGGCATGCGGTTCATCGTAAATGTGTGGAAGTGTAGGAATGACGTTCAGAGCCTGTTCGCCGGTCACGTATAGCTCGGTGTGGTTCGTACCGAGGTGCTCGGCAACTCTTCTCGCGAATTCGGCTTCGTCGAACCCGGGAACGTCAAAGCCGATGGTGAACGTCTTTACCGGCTGGGAAGAGAGCTTCTGCATGAGCGCTACGACGGTTGATGAATCTACCCCCCCGGACAGAAATGCGCCAAGCGGCACATCTGCAACCATCTGGTCCGAGATCGCTTCGCTGAGTGTGGTTTCCAGTCGGACTATCGATTCCTCCGGGTCGCTAAGCGGTTGAGAGGTTCCGGCGTTGGCAATCGACTTCAGGCTCCAGTATCGACGTGGCGCGAATACACCAGCGGTGGCATCGGGCACCGCGCTGAAAGATGACGGGTTCTGGCAGTCAGACGCCGAGACTGACAGAAAACAACCGGGGGGCAGTTTGTATATATCCTGATATATCGAGAAAGGCGCCGGGACGTAGGCGTAACGCATGAATAGCGCGAGAGCGTCGCTGTTGACCGACGGGTTCCAGCCCGGATGCGCGCGTAGCGCTTTCAACTCCGAGGCAAATACGAAGGACTTGCCCAGCCATCCAAAGAAAAGAGGCTTCTCGCCCATCCGGTCTCGAGCAAGATAGAGAACTCGTTCCTTTCTGTCCCATACGGCAAGCGCAAACATGCCGCTTAGACGCGGAAGTGTCGCCTCCACGCCCCATTGATCAAACGCTGCAAGGAAGACCTCGGTATCGCTGCTACCCCTGGGAGTAAACCCCAAGCTCTGTAATTCAGCATTCAAGGCGCGATAGTTATAGATTTCTCCGTTAAAGGTCACACAAAAACGGCTGGAGTGCGATTCCATCGGCTGATGGCCGGCCGCTGACAGGTCCAGAATCGACAACCGAGTATGCGCAAGTCCGACACCGCTAGACGCGTCGCTCCAGGTCCCCGAGTCATCAGGTCCACGGTGAGCGAGCCGATCTCGCATGTCATCGAGTGTGCGCTCGTTCAGCGCGGCATCCGACATCAGAGCTGGGTCGAAGAAACCCGAAATTCCACACATCAGCTAAGCACTTAACATATTTCGTTTAGACCGCAAGTACGTTTTCCCTTCAGGAAACGCCTGCCAGAACACTGCGATAAATTTCAGCATACTTCGATGCCATGGCGCGAGAGGAGAATCCCCCTTCGACCCGTTGTCTGGCGATACTGGACATTCGATTTCTGTCACTCTCGCTCTCAACCAGGCGCCGAATGCCATCTGCAAGTTGTTCTACGCTACCTGCCTCAACGAGGCGTCCAACAGAACCGTCTACCACACTTGCTACGTCGCCGACGGATGTCGCAACAACCGGAGTTTCGCAGGCCATCGCCTCCAGGAGAGCCATGGGTAATCCTTCGATTAGCGATGGTAACAGGAACACATCGAGGGCCCTATAGACTTCGACCATGTCTGACCGTCGTCCAAGGAACATCACAGCGTGTGCGATACTCAGATCGTCTACCTGTCGTTCCAATTCCTCTCGGCATGGTCCGTCACCAACAATAAGGAGCTTCAGTTCGGGGAATTCCGGAAGAACTAATGCCATAGCGGAAATCGCATTATCGATTGCTTTCTCCGAAGTCAGGCTGCTTACAGTACCCAACACAATTGAATCGGGACTAATACAGAGCTGATCGCGCAACCCGGCATCGTCTCCCGGCCTGAATGCCTCCGTATCAATGCCATTGGAAATTACCTGTATTCTCTGTGGCTCAATGCCGGTTTCGAGCATTTCCCTGGCAATCGGTTTCGATACGGCTACTACCCGGGGAAACTTTCTCAGCATGATCGAATCGAGCCAGGCGTAGGCTCGAAGACGGAGGGTGGTTCGCTTCCAAAGATGATTGGTCGCTAGCAGCTTGGCATGCCGCGAGCATCCTAGCGCATACAGGTCTTCGCGGTACCCATGGCTGTGCACAACATCGACGCCCGAAGACTGCACAGCATGCCGAATTCTCTTGATGACACCGAAGTCGAATGCGCCACTCACCTCAAACGGCCAAACCTCAAAACCTTCCGCCGTCGCGGCGGAAACGATTTCCTGACCAATATCATCGGGACCGACCGGTACGCCGAGAATCGGACGTATTCCCAAATCCGGAAGGTGTCGACACAATTCGAAGCAAACACGTTCCGCGCCGAGAACAGTGTTACCGGCGCGCAACAGCAGCACAGTTTGTTTAGAGTCACGGTTCAGCAATTTGTTGGTGCCACAGGCTAAGGGCGTTCCACTGTGGTGCAAGTGGGTATTTGTCGTAAGGCTTTCGCCGCCAACAGTGAAGGAGTCAAACGCAACAGGAATCGATTCGACAAGGATGCTACGCCAGTAAGAGACAGTGGTGAATTAATTCATGGATCGGTTGATTTCGCAAGCTGTCATCTCGACGGTTGCTGTGAAAATTGTTGGACCCGATAGTGTGGATCCTGGATCAATTGAAAACTGCGTCGAACAGAGTTGTTTTCCATCAACAACGTCTCTAGATTGCCCTATGGGTTGCTTCCTTGGATCGCGATGTTATCAAATGGCCCGCACGTTAATTCCATTTCGGATGAATCTTGAAATATCGCGCTGAAATTGATGGCCTGCGGGCAGTCGCTGTAGTCCCGGTACTTTTTTTTCATGCGGGCTTCGAGCAATTCAGCGGTGGATTCGTTGGCGTAGATGTCTTCTTCGTTATAAGTGGTTACCTGATCACATCGATCATCTGGAAAGAAATGGAGCAAGGAAGTTTCAGTCTCCTCGACTTCTATGAACGACGAGCAAGGCGAATTCTACCAGCGCTGTTCTTCGTGATCCTGGTCTCGATTCCATTCGCGTGGATCTGGTTGTTGCCACGCGACTTACTTGATTTCGCACAGAGCATAGTTGCCGTAGTCACATTCTCCTCGAACGTCCTTTTCTGGCTTGAGAGCGACTATTTTGCAACGGCAGCGGAACTCAAGCCTTTGTTGCACACTTGGAGCCTGGCGGTCGAAGAGCAGTATTATATTCTGTTTCCTCTGTTTCTAATGGTGATGTGGCGCTCCGGTGCCAATGTGATCTATTGTGTTTTAGCCTTCGTGTTTGCCATTAGTCTCGCAATGGCACAATGGTCGGCCTTCTCGCATCCAAACGCCGCATTCTATCTTCTGCCGACCCGCGGTTGGGAGATCTTGTTGGGCGCATTCTGTGCGTTCTATCTGATGAAAAAAGGCGCTGTCGCTTGCACTGTGTTTAGCCAGACGGGTAGTGCCTTCGGGTTGATACTCATCGCAATTGCGGTCCACGGCTTTGATGAGAGTACGCCTACACCTAGTCTCTACACCGTTGTGCCTACACTTGGGACTGCCTTGGTGATTTTGCTCGCTGTCCCTGGAACACTGGCGAACGCTCTATTATCAAGAAAAGTGTTCGTAATGCTGGGATTGGTGTCCTACAGCTTGTACTTGTGGCACCAACCAATACTAGCGCTCGCAAAATATCGCAGTCCCCAAGAGCTGAGCGCCGGCTATTCCCTGTGGCTGCTATTTATAAGTGTCCTTCTCGCTATCGTGTCCTGGCGCACCATTGAGGCCCCTTTCAGGCGAAAGAACAAGACAAGCCGGCGCTTAGTATTCGGCTCGAGCGCCCTGTGCGCATCCTTTCTCGTAGTTTTTGGCTGTATCCTGCAGTTCAATATCGGGAACACATTAAACCTATTCAGGGAGCCACTGTATTCGACCGATATTCGCGAGACGCTCGAGTCGGTGGATCAATTCGATCTTGAAGGTTCAGGAAGTCCAGTCTTTATATGGGGAGATAGTTATGCGGACACCCTAACCGTCGAATTGGGCGAAAGACTGAATCAGCTGGGAATTCCAATGACAGGCTTTATCATGCATTCGTGCCCCTCCATTTTGAATGTCGAACGAAACGAAGCAGCCAGGATGGGGAAGCCCTTTACCTCACTATGCAAAGACTATACTTCCGAAACTATAGCCAAAATCGGGAATCTCGCGTCGCGTTACAAATCAGAAGCGTACGTTGTTTTATCATCTTCCTATACTCGGTATATGCACGAAAAAAACTGGGACGGAGAACCAGTGCTTCTTGATGAGGTTCGTCGCGATCTGATCGGAGCAGATCATTTGCCCTCTAACTTGGCGAGGACTGTGGCTCGGCTCGAAGAACTAGGCTTGACGCCAATTGTCGTACTCCCACATCCTAAAGTCGTAGATTTTGAGGCAATTATCAGAGCGGGATCTTATAAGAAGAGTACTGTGCTAGCGTCTACTACGGATGCAAGGCGGGACTCTCACATACTGATCGACGCGTTGGAGGACAGTAGCGCTCACACTGTGGATGTGACAGAAATCCTCTGCGGCGAAGCGCCCGCATGCCCAGTTTTCCTGCAAGGAAGCGCAGAGCCGTATGTCTGGCATGATGGAAGCCATCTATCCCGCTACGGCGCAAGACTTGTCGTTGACGAGATCGTGAAGATCATAGTGCACACCGAACACTGATTCGGTTGATGTGGAAACTTGCGCCGCGAGACATTCGATGCGTAAGGAGACTCAGAAAGCCAGCATATTGGTAGGCATCATCTCGCTCGTTTATCAGAGCCAGCAAACGAGACGAAGTTCTCTGATCCCCGGCTGCCGGTCTGATGATTACGGTCCCTCAGCGGGACGGTGCTTTCCTGGCGTAATCGGGGCTCGCACCGCAGGGTGTCGGCTTGGGTGGACGTGAAGATTCGGAGTTCGTCGTCGCCTGTTTTCCGGCAGAGATTGCTGTGGTCTTCGAGTCAACCCTACCGGAATCCTGCTCCAGAACCAGTGACTTCTTATTGCTTACTGCGGCCAGAAACAGAAGAATCTCGCTGTGGTTTCACTGAACAGTCAAATACGGAATTCTTGCCGGCCTGGTCGCTCTTGAATTGGAACAGCCGATGCGGGATTCGGCGATTACGATGCTGTCGAGATACCTCTCCTGGACAACAGGAGAGCCTTCGCCCCAATAGCTCTCGAACATCACAGCATTAATTCCATAGTCATCGTACGAGCCTAGCCAATTCAAGTTCTCTCTTGTCGCGACGAGCTGGTCATCTATCCACATCGTAAACACGCCGTCTGATTGCCCGGGCGTATTCAAGGAGATCATTGCCTCGACGCATTGCCACTGTCCGGTCCTGATTGGAGTTGTCGATGCCGCCTGGCCAAGCCAGCGCAGGTTCGGGAAATCGTTCCACCTTGTGGTTCGAAGATTGCCGGATTCATCCGTTCCCGAAGCGGGGTCAACAAGCCAATAGTTACGATCGTTGCCATTGATCCAGACGTGCCCGATCATCGCCTGGGCTCGGTTTGCAGCAGCGAAAACAGTCGCCCTGGACAGTTTGCTCGGAAAATCGACGAATCCGTCCGGATGCAGAACGTACATTCGCCAGAATATCTGTCGAAAATCCCGGTCGCTGTGGCTTAGGCTCGAGACGGGACTCCGGCCAAACGTTCGAAAGAAATAGCCGGCCGACTTAACGCCTGCGTTCGTGTATTCCTGCCGCAATGAGAAATCACCACTCCATGCCCTTGTCGTAACCCGTTGCAGACGGCCGCCCTCGTCTTGATAGTCATGGTAGTTGTCTGCGATGTTCCCGGAAGGCGGCAGGTCACTGTCTTCGAAGTCATCGCACCAGATCAGTTCATTGGCAGGTACGGCAAGTGTGTCGCACTCCGATCCCCGTGCAGTTTCAATAGAGAGGAGAGGCACTGCAAAGACACTTAGCAGGCTTACTCTCATGATCTGGGCTTTTGACATTTCCATAGAAACCGCATCCTTAGCGATTGAGTCACGTTGAACGGCTACAGACTCGTGCCCGGGCCAAGAGGGCTGATCCAGGCGAACCGCTGGAGTAATGCCCCTGATTATCCGACCTAATGCAACCTGTTAATCGAGACGAGCGTCACAATTCAGGCAATAAACCGCAGTTTGCCCGTCCTGTCCAATCATGAGTGGCGTTCGTAGTTCCCTGAGCTTCGTCAACCAATCAGATTGATCCTCGTCCAGATACCATTGCTCCTTGCCGACTAACTCGCCCGAAGTAATATAGAAAACCCGTCCACCGGCGGCGTTCAGCACAGCCTCGATATCACCAGCAGATAGAATCTCGCTGGACACATAAATATCCTTCTGTCTTCCATCGTTCGGGTCGATATAGTGAAATCTGGCTTCGATTCTCGGACTCCGGAACCAATAGTCTACGTCCCCGACATACCAGGCTTGTTGTAATGCATCTTCCGCGATTACAACATCTTCGTCTCTCATCATCTGCTTTACGAACAGGCCGGGATTCTTGTGGTCGGGATAGAATGGAAGTTGCATGGAAGCCCGGTTGTCACCATAAGTTATCGTCGCCGACCCAATCGCCGCGTAAACGCTATGCGACGGTACGCCGACAATCGACACAATCCCCAACGCTGCAAGCGAGAGTCTTCTCGCGTTCGATGTCATAGGATCCAAAAAGCGCTGGATTAAAGGTATCGCAACAGCAACAGGTGTCAGGACAATGAACGGGTACACCGTTGTCAGGTACCGGATGGGCGCACCGCCGAACAATCCGACCGCGAAAAGCGGCAGAATGGCGGCGATACAGAATAGCCGAGCCGGGGCAGAGGAATCTTCGTAATCGCTCAAAGCCAGTATGACAACCGATGCTAGAAACAGAGTGACCAAGACCGGCATGGCTTCAGCGAACACCAGGATTGTAGGGTAGGGGTGACCGATGATGCGTTTCGCCAGATCCCATGTTGACAGATCAGTCGCGAGCACTATCGTATGAACCGCTGCGATTAGCGCCACAGCGGCTATCGCGGGCCATGTCTTCTTGAGCAGTTCGATCTTGGAATCCGGATACATAATGAGAAACAGCAATACCAAGATGAAAGAAGCATGCAAATAAGCCAGGCACGCGCCGATGCATGCACCAATGATCAACAGGGAAAGCGCGATTGAGCGCCACCTGTATGCCGGGCGATCAGGTCTGTAGAGATTCAGGGTGTTAAGAACGTACAGTCCGATGGCCAGGCCGGCGATCAGGAACAACCAGGCGACTCCTTGCAAGCCCACGATCTCAAACAGAGATTGAGCCAGCTCGTCACCGGCTGATTCGCCACTGACTGGAACTCTCGTTCGTCCGTCGCTAACGGGCCAGGTCCTGAACGGCACGTTGTGCAAGTACCTTGCAGTAGCCCAGGCCGCGCCTCCCATCGCGCCAGACAGGATCAACAGCCAGTGTTGTCTCACTTTGTTCTTGTCAGGGAAAGCAAGCAGGAGCAATGGAATAATCGCACAGAGAACGCTTAGAGCATGCAGCGTGGCCGCGCCCACAAAGCTAACGGCCGACAGCACGAAATACGCCGGCTTTCTTGATGTGGCCCAAAGCCAGGTCGATAGCGCGCAGGTCAGGAAGCAAAGCAGAAACGGACCATACATTCGTGCTGTTCGGGATAGAATGATATTCCATTCCGACAGAGCCAGTAGTACAGCCGCGACCGCAGCGACGTACTTGCCGCAGAAAGGCGTCAGCAGGAGAAACACGGCAACGACTGTAAGGGTTCCCGAAACGGCGCTCGGGAGGCGATAGGAAAACTCCGAACTCAACCCGAACAGCTTGGCGGACTGCGCATTTGCCCATGTTTGTGAGATTGCGCGATTGTATGGCATCCCGCTCGGCATCACGGCGTCGCCATCAACCGCCAGAGCCAGCGACGGAAGAGAGGTTGTCTCCTCGTCACCAAAAAAACCCAACTCGCCGAGATTCCAGAATCGGGGTAATCCGGCGACAACAGCAAGCGCGACAACTATCGCTGCGATCAACAGCTTGTTGTGGTCTTCACGGATCAAGGAATTCTCTCTGTTGAGCATCGGGCCCTCCGCTTCCAGTTTATAAAGTCCGACTTGTCGAGTGAACGCCGGGGCGAGTGCGCTGGCTTGATCCAGCGTAAAAATCGCACAGCATTGTACTAGAATCGGGGACGAGTTTGATTGCGCGAACTCACTCTGCGGCGCTTGAAGTCTGGCCCTGTCGAAGCCGATGTTCTAACACCTCGTCTGCCAACGGCGCAACGCCTGCGCGGAGCTAACGCGCTCGGCAGTTTGTGCCGCTAGTGTCACCGGAGGGTCCGGTACAAAATGAGCCAGCGGAAGTCCGCTTTGTCCCTTCCGTTTAACGTAACGCCTGAATTGCTGACGTTTCGAATGCGCTGCCGACGATGCCGGAAACGCTGGACGAAAATTTCCATTTACTAAGGCCCATGTAGACTGCGACAATGAATGCAGCGTTCGAGGCATCGTATTGCGTTCGAAGTTCAATGACAGTTCCGTAGTTTTAGTGACATAGAAAGTGATCCAAGGCAGTAGCCACAATCGTGCGCAAACGCATCGCAAACCGCCAGCAATTGTATTGGGAGTCGGAGAAACAGCTCTAGGGACAATTCGCTCTCTTCATCGCGCCGGCATCGAGGTCTTATACACCTCGGATAAATCAGATATAGCGGGCCTGTCACGATTCCATACGGCCCTGGGCGACTGGCCGAAGGGCGTGCTGGGACCTGCCGACCTTGAAGCATGGTTGGATGCGACGGGACTGGAAACCGCCGTCCTGATGCCTTGCTCTGACGCCTGGACCCAGTCTGTATCAAGGCTAAGCAACGCAGCTGGTAATCGATACAAACACTGGACTCCCGCGCCCGAGATCGTTGATTTGATGGTTGACAAGAACCTGTTTCGCGAGGTTCTCGAGCGACTCGATCTACCGCATCCGCGCTCGTTTAGCCTGCAGCGGGACAGTAGCGCGTGGGAAATACCGGACAATGTCTACGAGAGCGCTTTTCTCAAACCGTTCGACTCGTTGACCTTCTTTGCAGCCTTTGGGGTCAAAGGTTTCTCCGTCAGTGATGCCGACGACGCATTGAACAAAGTGAAAGTCGCGTGGGCCGAAGGCATCGAAATGATGATCCAGGAATACGTTCCGGGTCCACCGACGAATCACTACTTTATAGACGGTTATCGATCGAAAGATGGTTCGAAAATGCAGTTGCTGGCAAGGCAGCGACTGCAAATGTATCCTCCCGATTTCGGCAACAGCACTGACATGGTTACTGTGCCACTTCAGCCCCTGCAGCAAGCGGTAGATACGCTGCAGCGTCTTTTTGAGCACACAGGATTCCACGGGATATTCAGCGCCGAGTTTAAATTGGATGATCGCGACAAGCTCTACAAGATCCTGGAAGTCAACTGCAGGCCCTGGTGGTTTATCGACTATGCAGACCGATGTGGCCTGAGTGTTTGCCAGCCAGCCTATGCGGATGCGCTTGGCCTGCCAATACCAGACCAGGAACCCTACAAGATCGGCAAGCGCGGCACCTATCCGGTCTACGACTGGGAAGCATACAAGAACAGTAAGGATCGTGGCGCCGCCGCGTTTCTGACCATGATTTTCGATTGGACGCGGTCGTATCAACCTGTATTCATGTGGTCTGACCCGGTGCCCGCATTCGTAAATTTCTATAGATTGGCGAAAGGCATGATAAGCAGGCGAATCGCGCGAAATCGCGAGAAGACTCCGGCTTGAACATCGAGCCACATATCCTGGATGAATCTGGCTACGAAGACTGGGATCGCTTCGTCGCATCGTCTCCAACCGGCAGTGTCTATGCCTGTACGAGGTATCTGGACGTTCTCGCCAAGTCAACCGGATGCCGTTTCCGTATTCTGGCGCTCACCGCGAACGGTGTATGCGTTGGCGGCACCGCATTGTTTGAAAGGGAGACTCGCTGGGGTACGATTCTGGAGCCGCGGTTGCTGTTGCAATATAACGGTTTCGTGGTCGGGGAGGGTGCGTCGAGATACCCGTCTCAGCAAACCTCGAGTCTCATCAAGCTGACCGACGAATTAGCAAAGAGCATAGAGGCTCAGGGATATGCAAGGACGCTCATCAAATTCCGTTGGCCGTTCGTCGATGCTCGAGCACTCCTGCAGCGTGGTTGGCAGGCGGCGCCAACCTATACTTATCTGGTGCCCCTGTCGGATCTGAAGCAGCAGTGGGAACTCGTCGACAGGAACCTTAAACGCCTTATCCGCCGTTGCGATCGAGAGGGCGTGACCGTCACCGTAGATGATGATTTCGAGAGCTTCTATCGGATGCACGAGGAGACGCATATTCGAAAGGGTGCCCCGATTTACTTGCCGAGGACGGACTTTCGGAATTATTTTGGTGCTCTGCACGAAGCGGGTCTTGCCCGTCTCTTTCATGCCCGCCTTCCGGACGGAAAGTCAATTGCTTCCCAGCTCGTATTGACGGGCGACCACCCTGTGTGTGAAACGGTAAGCGCCTGCGCCGATGGCGAGCATTTGAAAACGGGCTCGAATGCGTATCTTCGCTGGAAGGCATTCGAGACCCTGGCTGATGAAGGTTACTTGCATAACGATTTGACCGATGCAAGTTTGAATAGTGTGACGCGTTTCAAGAGTCAGTTCGGCGGAGACTTGCGTCTGTGTCTCGTACTCGAGTATCCATCAACTCGAAGATATCGCTGGGGCAGTCGCTTGAGCTCGGTCGCGCGCACGCTGCTGCGGCGGTAGCGCTTCTGGCCGACAGAGATCGTTGTTGAAGTGAATGACAAGACGTAGATTGACTAATGGAGCCGACGCGCTCGTAAATGCGCTCGATGAAATTGGGGTACGTTGCGTGTTCGGTCTGCCGGGCACCCAGAATGTGGCGTTGTTTGAGTCTCTGAGGCAGTCCGGCATTCGAACGGTTCTCGCAGCCAGCGAGGCAGGTGCAGGCTTCATGGCCAATGGTTGGTATCGCTCCAGCGGGCAACCCGCCGTTTTTCTCGGTATCGCAGGTCCCGGCTTCGCCTGGGCCGTGCCGCCGCTCGCTGAGGCGGCGCTGGATTCGTCGGCAGTTATCCTCATCACGCCGACACCTCCGGAGCGAGGATTTCAATACGATCTTCAGGTACTGAAGCAGCGTGAAATTGCGACGTCGCTGGGCTGCCACGTGTTTGATATTTCAGATACAGAGTCCTTAAGGGCTGTACTGGCGCAGGCATCTGCGGCGGCCATGGAATCCGGTCCTCGTCCTGTCTTGTTGCAGGTCGATTCCAGTGTGCTCGGGACGGAAACACAAGCATTGAGCCCCAAGCCTGATCCGGTTGTGAAATCCGGGTCAGAGAGTCAGTCCGTGCCCGCAGAGTTACTGGAAAGCTGGTTGCAAGCAGAGCGGCCTGTGGTCTTCGCAGGCGGCGGGACCTTGGACTTCGCGGACCAATTACTAGAGCTGGTCGAACTCACCGGAGCGGCGGTTTTCACGACACCCACAGCTCGTGGTGTCATCCCAGAGAATCATCCTTTGTGTCTTCGAGCGGACTTGCTGAGCGACGACGTTGAGGTCCTGAATGAATTCCTGAGTGCGGCCGATTTCGTCGCGGCATTGGGCTGTCGTTTCTCCCACAACGGCACGGGCGGATTCAGACTTGTTCTCGACAAAAGCAAACTGCTTCATGTTGACCTGGACAGTCGCGTGCTCGACGGCAACTACCCGGCTCGGTGGGCCTGCCGTATGGACATCGGGGACTTTCTGACTTGTTCGCTTCCCAAGATGGGTTCCCACGATGTCGGCGGTTCCAGCCGGCGACAATACGCGGCAGTCGCTGACTTCAGGAAGCGACTGAGTGAATCCCGATCGTCCGTCCGCTGCGAGCCGGTTTGGCGGGGCAAGGGAGATTGCCGGCACTTGTTTGCCCAGGTTAGCGATGCGATGGGTGACGATGGAATACTCGTTACTGACACAGGCCTGCATCAGATTCTTGCGAGAACGCATGTCGATGCAATGAGCCCCCGCAGCCTGATTTTCCCTTCCGATTTTCAGTCCATGGGTTTTGGTCTGCCTGCCGCGGTAGGTGCGGCACTGGCAGTTCCCGGAAGGCCGGTGACCGCCCTCATCGGGGACGGCAGTCTTCTGATGGTAGCTGGAGAAATAACGACCGCGAGTAAGGAAGGAGTAGCTCTACCGATACTGGTATTTCGTGATGGATACCTTGGCCAGATCCGAATGCAGCAGCTTGAACAATATGGCCATGAATCAGCAACGCGGCTTCAGCCGTACGATCTGAAGGATCTTTCGACGTCACTGGGTGCAAGATATGTCATGGGTAGCGAAGACCTGGCAGAGCAGATTCGCGCCGCCCAACTTCAAGAAGGTCCTACAGTGATCGAGATCCAATTGGAGGACGGTGAGTCTCTCGACTCCATCAAGCAGAAGGTGAAACGACGAAATGCACTCAAGTCTGCGGTCGGTCCCGGTGTCCTCAAGCTCTTGCGCAGACTGCGCTGACCTCCGGCCTCTGCAAGACCCCGCGTTGAGCAGATCATTGACCAGAGCGCGAGCCGCCTGGCACCGAATGAAGAAGCGCATGACGCGGCGGTTGAGCGCGCTACAAGGCGCTGTAAAATACGCGTTACTGGCTTGGCTAACCGAAACTTGTCGTAGAAAATGTTGAACCCTGGCAAGGGCTCTCAACCTGTCGCGATTTGGCTGATACTCGGGATCGCAGGACCGTTCGTCCGGTCTGGCCAGCAAACGGTAACATATTCAATAATCGAGACTCACAAGGACATTGATAATGAGTTCAGAAAGGAAAAGGGAGCTTGCAGCAAAAATCGAGCCGTTCGACTCATTCTGGGAGGCACCGGACGACATCGAAAAGGGCTATCGAAGTTTTGCGATGTTCTATGAGGACAATTACTCACAATACTTCCCGAACGACCTGGATGCGAAGATTCTCTGCATTAGCTGTGGTCCGGGGTACGGAGTAAGCCTGCTGACGAGCAAGGGATACAAGCACGTTCTTGGAATAGACTCATTTGAAGAAAAGATTGCCTATGCCGAGGCAAAGGGCCTGAACTGCAAGGTCGACTATGCATTCGATTTCCTGGACGAAGCCAGTGATGCTTCCTATGATCTGATTTTCTGCGAGCAGGAACTGAATCATCTTACAAAAGAAGAAATGCTCGAGTTTCTCACCGTGTGCAAAGAAAAACTGAAACCGGGGGGGCGTTTTGTCTGCTTCGCCCTGAACGGCGCAAATCCGATTACCGGGGCAGAGGCGCTGGCTCAGAATTTTGATCACCAGAATACATTCACGGAATATTCATTGAGACAGGTACTGCGACATACGGGATTCGAGAGTATCGATGTCTTCGGGCTGAACTTGTACGTGTTCTATAAGAATCCGTTGAACTACGTTGCCATGTTTGCAGCATGGTTGTTTTCTGCATTCTTCCGGGCAAGCTACATTCTCTATGGCAAGAAGAACAAATTGTTTACGAAGAAGATTGGCGCGGCAGCATTGGCGCCATCCGAGTGAATTGCTGAAGATTGCAGGGTGGCTGATTTGTTCTCAGGAAACCGGATCAGGGAACTCGTTCTGGGCGCGATACGTGACGTTCTTTGAAGTAGCAAGAGCGCGATAGCATCTTTCCATACCAAGGTGCTCTTGGTCCTTGGCGACTCGACTTTTCTGCCCGGTCTGTTCGAGAAAGCGAGCCAATGAACACTCTCGCCATTGGCAACAGCCTATGATGTCTTGCGCCGACGTTTGATTTCGGCAGCAGACGCTGCGAGATCGCGGGGTCTGCCGTGTAGGAGAACCTACGACTCAGCGTAGCGCCGTTACCTTATCGGGGATCAGCCTCTTTTGTGCGCACCGTCATCCAAAACCAGGCGCCGGGCAGTGCAGACGCGGTAATGATCAAGCGCCTCAGTACTGCAGCTGCCAATGCGGCCTCGGCATCGACACCTACGAGGACGTAGACTGCGACGAATGCTGCCTCGGCGACACCGAGTCCATTAATCGTGATCGGCAATGCCGAGACCAGGATGACAACCGGGGCTGCGGACACCAGCGCCGCTACAGTGACTTCGCCATCGACAGCCCAGATCAGACTGCCCTGAAAGGCAAACAGCAACGCATAGAACACGACAGAAAGCAACGTTGTAAACACCAGTGCACCACGTTCATGCCTGTACGCCATGACCCCGCTAATCATGACCTGTAGCTTTGATACGATTTTCGAACGGAGGCCACCGCCATTCTTGGCCTTCTCTACGATTTCCTTCAGTCTGTCTGAAGTAACAACTCGCGAGCCAACTATCCACATCGATACAATCAGAACGACAGGTAGAGCCCAACCGAACGGGATCAACTCTCGCAAGTCGGGCATCGTGCTCAGTGTCACGACGGCGATCGTTACTACTACGAGAAATCCTGTGACTCGTTCTACGGCGATACTACTGAGCATTACGGTTGTCGAGCCGAATCGCCGCGCCATGGCCGCGCGAACAACGTCACCGCCGATGTTTGACGGTAGAATGGTGCTGAAGAACTTGCCTATCCAGTAGAATTGCACCGCTTGCGAATATCTCGGTGGTGAGGTTAGTACCGCTGCCAGTCGCTGCCAGCGCCACGCTGACAGCAAGAAGGCGCTTATATTCAGTGCGATCGCCACTGCAAGCCAGGACAAAGATACGTTGGATAAGCGCTGCAGTGCGTCGCGCCAATCCAGCGCAGCAAAAAGGACCGTCAATATCGCAACGGCGACGAGACCCTTAGCGATAGTCCATAGCTTCTTCGACATCAGGATTTTCTGTATAGAGACTAGCGACGATGCCGCAAGTAAAGCGTCAGTCTTCGATCTGCGGGGATGTTGGGCAAGGGTAAGTCCTCAACGTTCCGGGCGGGTAGCGGTCAATCAAGACTCGCCGGCTGCAAGCGCTCACCCAGGGCCTTTAGAATCTTCGCTGCGGCAGTACCGTCTCCATACGGATTGGCTGATGCAGCCATTCGCGAATACGCTTCCTGGTCTTCCAGCAATTCGATGGCATTCGCGACTATAAAGTCATAGTCCGTGCCTACCAATCTCGATGCGCCGCTATGGACACCTTCCGGCCTTTCGGTTACTTCACGCAGTACGAGTACAGGTACGTTTAGAGAGGGCGCCTCTTCCTGGGCGCCACCGCTGTCGGTAAGAATCAATTTCGCCCGTCCCATTATATTGACGAAGTCACGGTACTCTAATGGGTCGCACAGAGTAACGTTCTCTAAATCCCCCAGAGATTTGACAACGTGGCTCTTGACGTTGGGGTTGGGGTGGACCGGCAGTACCACCTGGTATTCGGAGTATCGTTTTGCCAATGTGGCAATCGCATTGCAAATATTCTCCAGCGGTTTTCCAAAACTCTCTCGCCTGTGGGTCGTTACCAGCAGAATCTCACGATCCTCCGGCAGAGCGGCCAATTCGGCAGAGACAAACGTGTGATTGGAGTCGATGGTCGCCAGAAGTGCATCGATGACGGTGTTTCCTGTAACAAAAACATCCGATTCGGAGACGCCTTCAGAGAGAAGGGCGTTTCGAGCAGAGTCGGTGGGGGCAAAATGCAGTTGCGCAACCTGCGTTGTCAGACGTCGGTTCATCTCCTCTGGAAAGGGATGATCCAGGTTGCCTGTGCGCAGGCCAGCCTCTATATGACCGACAGGAATGCGCGCGAGATAGGCCGATAGCCCGGCGGCAAAGGTGGTCATCGTGTCGCCCTGCACTAACAGAATATCGGGCTTCGTCTCGTTCAGGATGTCAGGCAGCCGGCTCAGTATGGTTCCGGCAACTTGTGCCGGAGACTGGCCTTCACGCATCAGATCGAGGTCGTAGTCCGCTGATAACTGGAACACGTCCATCATCTGGTCGAGCATTTCGCGATGTTGTGCGGTAACACAGACCTTGCTGACAAACTTGTCGGGCTCGGCTTCCAGGGCCTTGATCACCGGCGCCATCTTGATCGCCTCCGGCCGCGTCCCGAATACAGTAAGCACCTTAATCATATCAATTGAGGCTCAGCTGGTTGTTCGCGAGCCGCTTGGCGAGATCCGCGTGTGTGACGAAATCGAACCCGCTATTCTCGACCGCCTCGAATATTCGCCGCAACGTCTCAATCTCCACGCCTTCATAGCAGGGGTGTCCGTACAAGACCACCAGCCGCTCTTCATCCAGGATTCCCTGAAAATCGTCCATAACATCTTCGATCGGTGTCTTTTTCGCTCCATGCCACTCCAGGTACGGAATCGTTCTCGGGCCGCAGACGGTGACGGGAATGGTCCAGTGGTCGAGCTTATGGCCATCCGCCTCGGAGCGATGCGGCATGCCGCCAATTGCGTCGCCGTGATACTCGAAACCCAGGTCCTGTACCAGTCGCATAATTCGTTCATCTGACTTGAAACCAGGCGACGTGAATCCCGTGGGCCTGCCGAAAACAGACTCGAAAAATTCAAGCGTCTTCGAGACGTCCTCGACGATAAACTCCTCCGGCAGCTGAGCGAACTTTCGGCTCCAGACAACGTGGTCGGAACCACCATGCAGTCCCAGTTCATGTCCGTCGGCTTGCAGCGACTGCAGACTACTGACGAACGAGCGCCCGACGGGACGCGACATTATCGTTTCCAGTATGAAACGAGGCCAGCCGATCTTTTCGATCAGGTTGATTGCCTCCATATCCGTCAACTTCGCTTTGGTCCCTTTCAATCCGCCGCCGAGCCACTCCTTCAGGTTCGTTGAGCGCCCCATGTTGACAAAGAATGTGTTGGGCACTCCGAATTCACGGCACAAGGACTGGACCTTTGGTATCCCGTCTGTCATGCATGCACGGTGATCAATGTCCCATCGGAATGAGAAGAGTTTTTCTGCCATGTCAGTTCTCAAATCAGGCAAGTAGCTGCCGGTAAAGGGATTGCATCTTCTCGGCTGTGATGAGCCAGTCGAATCGATCGAGAGCTCGTTGTCGACCAGCCTTGCCCATCTGTTCGCATAGTGCATCGTCAGAGAGAAGTGTGTCCATTGCTGATGCAAGCGCGTCGACATCTCCCTTCGGAACGACGTAACCGGTCTGCCCATCGGCTACGACCTCCGGCAGCCCTCCTGCATCACTGGCAATTACCGGGATCTCGCAACCCATTGCTTCAGCCGCGGGAATTCCGAATCCCTCTTCGAGCGAAGGTATGACCGAGAAACGCGCGGCACGAAAATAGCGCGGTAACTCGGTGTTCGCGACCCAGCCCAGGAACTCAACACGCTGTCCAATTCCGAGTTCTTCTGCCAATGCAATCAGGTCGGGTTTCTCGAATCCGTCGCCGGCAATGACCACACGTAAATCCGGGTATTTGTCAGCAAGTCGCGCAGCCGCCTGGATAAGGAAACGAATACCTTTTCTCGGGAACAACTGCCGGCATGCAAAGACCATGCGCTCCCCGTAGTCCAGATCGTGGCTGTCCTGGCTGTCGCAGCTGAATCTTCGGAGGTCTGCACCATTCATGATGATGCTTATTTTCTCGTCAAGCGCGCCCGCATTAAGGGCATGTTCGCGACAATCGTCGCTGATTGCAGTGAGCGCACTGGCTTTGTTCAGCGTCCATTTAAGTACCGGTCGTACATACCACTTCGTTGGAAAGTTATACCCTTGCTGCTTATTGACGTAGACATCGCCACCATGAAGGGTGATGACGGACGGCACGTTCAGCTTCATCGCTGCGCGTACGATTGCAGGACCTGTCGGAATCGCCCAATGGCCGTGCACGATATCGACAGGGAAACTCCTGGCTTCGGTCAGCGCACTTTCGTACTGCAGCCGAAGGTATTTTGCCATCGCGGCAAGCCTGTTGATTTTTGCGAGTGGTCCTACCTTGCTCTGCGCCACCTTGCCGTAGGTTAAGTCATCCGGTAACTCGATCTTGAATCGAACAACCTCGACGCCGTCGAACGTCTCTCTCGGTGCCATATTCCCGTTTCCGGGTGTGATGACAGTAACGCGATGGCCCAGGCTTACAAGGTGTCGGTTGATATCGTGGACGTACGTTGCATGGATATCCGTAGCATGTTCGGGATACCAGTAAGTCGGACACAAGATGTTGAGCGAGTCACCCATGCTGCACCTTCGGGCTGTAGGACGGGATTCCGGGGCGAGAGATATTCGACAATGGAAAGCGAGCCGCTACATCGTCGAGCTCATGCAGATAGTGTTCTTCCGACCAGTTCAGTTCTGCCCCAAGGATCTCTGCGCATTCCTTCAAAGCTGCGTCACCCGGGTGAGAACCCGTCCCGAGACCGGTGCGTCGGAATACGACATCCGCGAGGTGCTTGACGTGTTCATTCCTGACCGCATGTCGAACCTCGGCTGCCGTTACGGTAGAGCCCGGGATCAATCTTGAATCCTCAGGATTCTCGCCAACGAGTCGCTTGATCGCCGTCCATTCGGTTCCGTAAGCATGAACGATGCGCTCCCGCGTCTCTTCCGGCAACTTGCCCATTAGATCATCCTGCGCGATAGCGTCAATGAGATGCTGAATCTCATTGAAATCGCCGCCGAGCACCGGTGTCCACGCTGTTCGACAGCGCGTCTTCGTCCTTCCGAGTTTCTGCTCAACGAGATCAATAGCGTCTTCTGCCGTCGATCGCCCGGTTGTCCAGCGGACACTCATCGCCGAGATCAAGCCATTCGGCCCTCCATGCTTCGCGTGGTCCGTCACTACGGAACGCTTGCCGAAACTCACGTTACTGCCCAGCACGTTGCTTTCATCGGCAGGGAGTAAACCGGCATTAACAACAAGTACATCGTCACGTGTCAGAGCGAGGTGAGGGCAGGCCTCATTGATTTCATCGAGGAACGTCTGGATCTCATCGTCATTGACGTTCATCTCGGTTGGCGAGTCGAGGTAGACTTTGCTGTTAACGCCAATCAGGGTGTATTCCCGCCACGGGACCATGAACAGATGGCGGTTCCCACGTGACAGCACGGCGTCCGGATCCTTGTACTTCGTCTGGACTGCGATTGCCGCTTCGTCATCGAACTTTCGATCGACCACCAGGGCCATGTCTCGTGAAAAATTAACTTTGCGGGCGCAGTTCTCAGGTGTCGCAAAGGACTCAACGGCGAACGGTCCTGCGGCATTGACTACGCAGGATGTAGCTATTCGAAATTCCTCACCCGTGTCGACGTTTTGCAGGACAACTGATTTCACGCCTCTTTCACCGGTTTCGATGTCGACCGCCCTGCAGTAATTGGCCACCGAGGCGCCTTCATGCGCCGCAGTCCGGACAACTGCGTAAACCAACCTCGGCGGGTCGAGCATTTGTCCATCGTAGAACACCGCTGCACCACTGGTGCGCTCATCGACTATGTCGGGAAAGCGGCGCTCAACCTCCTCTCGGCCGATGATGCCGCCAACGGGAATGCGCTGGTGCGCCTGGCGTATACCGCGGTTTCTATCGAACGTAAGCGCCGACAATAGTGCCAGCGCTGCGCGAAACGCGAGTTTACCCTCTAATCCAATTCCGGCCGTCGGTACCACGAAGGGGAGTACGCGAGTCAAATGGGGAGCAATTCGAAGAAACGCACTACGCTCATGGCACGATTGGCGCAGCCTCTTGATGTCCAGATGCTGAAGGTACCGAATGCCACCATGCAGAATCTTCAGCGACTGGGCTGACGTTGAGCCACCAAAGTCGCCTTGTTCTACCAGAACCGCATTGAGTCCCCGTTGGGCAGCGTCCCAGGCCGCGCAGGCTCCCGCAATGCCGCCGCCAACGATAACGACGTCAGCGGACGCCGGAAGCCCATGAAATTCCCCATTTGTCCGCGTCATTGAGCCGAAGAGCCTCCTCGAATTCGGTCTTGTCGGCCGCTCCCGTTCCATTATTTTCCACGGAGACACGAGCGACACGCTGGATTATACGTACGCGCTTGGTGAAAGTGTTGTGACAATCATCAATCTTTGAAATGTGACGAGTGTCCGACTGGATAACGATAACCCGTTGGTGTCTACTCGCGTACTTTACAGGTATCCTACGGGCGGCCGGCGCCAATGCGCACCAGTATTGTGTTGTAACGATCCGGAACGGTGAGTCGTGTGGATTTAACAATAGTCGTACCTCTCTACAATGAAGAAGAAAGCGTCGCACTCCTGTACGAGGCGATTCGTGACGCTTTGGAGGGCCTGGAGCTCGAGAGCGAATTCATATTCGTTAACGATGGCAGCAGCGACCGTACCTTCGAAGTAGCGGCAGAGCTCGCAGCCAGGGACTCTCGCCTGCGTATTGTCGATTTTCGTCGCAACTACGGTCAGACGCCGGCGATGGCGGCGGGTATCGACCTTGCGGTCGGCTCGGTCATCGTGACAATGGACGGAGACCTGCAAAACGATCCACGAGACATACCGTTCTTTCTTGAGAAAATGGAGGAAGGCTATGACATCGTCGTGGGTTGGCGACATCGTCGGCAAGATAAGTTTCTCACCAGAAAGGTACCCTCCGTCATAGCGAACTGGCTCATCGGCAAGGTTACCGGCGTGCCGATCCGGGACAATGGCTGCTCGCTCAAAGCTTACAAGCGGGACGTCATCAAATCCGTACCGCTGTACAGTGAAATGCACCGCTTCATTCCGGCCATGGCGTCCTTGTCAGGGGCAACGGTTGCGGAAATCAAAGTCAGACACCACGCTCGTCGGTTTGGCGAGTCGAAGTATGGCTTGAGTCGCATTTACAAAGTGCTAATGGATCTGATGACGATCAAAGCAATCGTCTCGTTCGGAGCAAGGCCGATTCGGTGGTTTGGCGTCATGGCACTGCTACCCGCGCTGTTCAGTGTGTGGTGTCTGCTATACGCATTCTGGTCCGTGCTTCGCGGCGGCGAGATTCCACTGTCGATCGCGGGCACCGGTGTGTTACTCGCAACGATGACGTTCCTGCTAATTCTGACGGGTGCGCTGTGCGAGCTCATTTACAGGACAGGAGATGTTGACCTGGCGCGGCTTGCGCAGATTGCGTCAATGAAATCCCGTCCGCAAGGACGTACCAAGAGTGCTGTTTAAGGACAACCACTATGAATGATATCGATGTAGTCATTCCGGTTTCTGGCCGTTGCGACTCCCTGCCGGAATTGCACGCGGAATACGCGTCGGCGATTCGAGACGCAGACCGCGACCCTCGTTTCATTTATGTGCTCGACGGAGAGCAAACCGGGGCGCGGAATCAGCTGGACAAGATGCTCGCTGATGGCGTCGAGCTGACGATCATCCAACTGGGCCGGAACTTCGGTGAGGCAACAGCGCTAACGGCTGGCTTCGAAGAGTCAACAACCGATGTAGTCTTGACCTTGCCGGCGTATTACCAGGTCGAGCCGTCCTCGCTCTCCTTGTTACTGGAAGACTCATCAGATGTGGATATCAAGATAGGCCGGCGTTGGCCACGCCAGGACTCGAAGATGAACAGAGGACTGACCAGTCTTTTTCATCGCACGGTCCGAGCGTTGACCGGTGACGACTACAAAGACCTTGGCTGCGGTGTAAGGCTTCTGACGAGGAAGCTGATCGATGAAGTGACGGTGTACGGAGATCAGCACCGGTTCCTGCCGATCCTTGCATCGAGGCGCGGTTTCCGGACCGTCGAAATCGATCTTCCACAATCCCAGAAAGAGACTTTTCGGCGAGTACCTGATCTCGGGGTATACCCGCGCAGACTTCTCGACCTGCTTAGCGTTTTCTTCCTCGTTAAGTTCACCAAAAAGCCGCTTCGCTTCTTCGGACTCCTGGGTGGCGCAACGCTTTCGGTTGGAGCAGTGTCACTGTTGGTGGTGGTTGTCCAACGCCTGCTATTCAGCGTTCCACTTGCCGATCGTCCCGCATTGCTGGTTGCGTCCCTGTTGGCCGTCCTCGGCGTTCAGTTGTTGGCGATTGGGCTCGTAGGCGAGATCGTAATATTCACGCATGCTTCCAGCCTGAAGGAGTACACGATTCGTGAGATAGTCAATCCGCACGAGTCTCACGAATCCTTGACTGCTTAGCGTTTCAGGTGGTTCGACAGTATCGCCTATATGTCTGCGAGTCCGAGAGACTCCTGTGTGGACCCTGCAAAGGCGAGATCGCGCATATCGCCGCAGTTCGGCGCCCATTGGCGCGTTAGCACGTACTCGAACGCGTGAGGAAACGCGTCTAGCATCCTCTGTTAAACTCCCTGCGTTCAACGTGACCCTCAGGTTTTCATCATGGTTCGAACCCGCTTTGCTCCGAGCCCTACCGGCGTTCTGCACCTTGGAAGTGTCCGCACCGCCTTGTTCTGTTGGTTGTATGCGCGTCATCACGGCGGCCAGTTCATTCTTCGAATCGAGGATACGGATCGCGAGCGATCAACACCGGAAAACGTCGAGGCCATTCTCGAGGGCATGGCCTGGCTCGGGCTCACCGCGGATGAAGGACCCTTCTATCAAACGGAGCGATACGAGCGCTACCGGGAGGTTCTGGACGACTGGTTGGATTCCGGCAAGGCCTACTACTGCTATTGCACGAAAGAAGAACTCGATGCACTTCGCGAGGCGCAGATGGCGGCAGGTGAGCGAGTACGCTATGACGGTCGGTGGAGAGACAAGACGGAGCCGCGAGAGGGTGTCGACCCTGTCATCCGCTTCAAGAACCCACTGGAAGGTGAGGTCATCGTTGACGATGCCGTCAGGGGGCGTGTCGTTTTCCAGAATGAGCAACTGGATGACCTGATCATCGCAAGATCGGATGGGTCGCCCACGTACAATTTCTCGGTTATCGTCGACGACTATGACATGCGAATCACGCATGTGATTCGTGGGGACGACCACCTCAATAACACTCCGCGACAGATGAACATGCTGGCTGCGCTTGGCGCCGAACCGCCGAAATACGCACATTTGCCGATGATCCTGGGGCCGGACGGAGCCAAGCTGTCGAAACGCCATGGCGCCGTTGACATACGAGAGTATGAGGAGGAGGGCTACCTGCCCGAGGCTATGTTGAATTATCTCGTGCGGTTGGGCTGGTCGCACGGTGACCAGGAAATCTTCTCCGTCGAGCAGATGATCGAGTTGTTCGACATCAAGGACGTCAACCACTCGGCATCGTCTTTCAATCCTGAAAAGCTGCTGTGGATCAACCAACAGCACATGATCGCGATGCCCGCAGATCGACTGGGTGAACGGCTCATGCCGTACCTGATCAAGGCTGGCCTGGAACCCGCGGACGGCCCCGACCCAGAGCATATCGCTGAAGGCTACCACGAACGGGCCGACACGTTGCTGCACATGGCCGCCAGTGCTCGGTACTGCTACGAGGATTTTGATGTCATCGACGAGAAATCGGCGAAGAAGCACCTGCGGCCCGTTATTCTCGAGCCTCTAATAGTTGCGCGTCGACGCCTGGCCGAGCTGGAGCACTGGGGGCAGACAGCGATACACGAGGCAATCGTCGAGGTCGCCGCTGACTTCGATATCAACATGGGCAAGCTCGGCCAGCCTTTACGCGTGGCGGTGACCGGTGGTCCCGTTTCACCACCCATCGACGTGACGTTATGGTTGATAGGGCAGGAAAGGGTTCTTGAGCGGCTCGACAACGCAATAGAGATCATCGAGGCACGGGCTGCGAGCGCGAATTCGTAACGCTCCAGCGACGGGTACTTTTTTTGCGCAACTATCTGATTTTTAAAGACTAGCGTCGAATCCTCCGGAGTTCTTGACAGTGCCGCAGCAAGAACGTAGAGTGCCGCGTTCCGTGGGGCTATAGCTCAGCTGGGAGAGCGCTTGCATGGCATGCAAGAGGTCGGCGGTTCGATCCCGCCTAGCTCCACCAAGTCTTACGGTAAGAGTCCTATGTCCCCATCGTCTAGAGGCCTAGGACACCGCCCTTTCACGGCGGTAACAGGGGTTCGAATCCCCTTGGGGACGCCACTTTCCTTGGAAAGCCGTGTATGAAAGCGTTTGTCACTGGAGCGACTGGATTTGCCGGCGGAAGCCTTTGCCGTCACCTCGTTCGCGCCGGGCACGACGTTGTCGGTCTCGCTCGTAAAACGAGCGATCGGCGAGAGCTTGAAGAACTCGGCATCAAGGTCGTATTCGGCGATATCCGTGAATCCGAAGGTCTTGCCAGCGCGATGCTGGGTTGTGACGTCGTTTTTCACTTAGCTGCAGCGTTTCGCGAAACAAGCCTGGCTGACGCGGACTATCAGGCGATCAATGTCGACGGAACCGCAAACGTCGTTCGAGCAGCGGCCGAGGCCGGTGTGGACAGATTCGTCCACTGCAGCACGATCGGCGTAGTCGGTGATACCGGATCTGTACCAGCGGATGAATCGCGGCCATACGTGGCTACGGACGAGCCCTACAATCGAACGAAGATCGAAGGGGAAGAAGTCGCCCGCCAGTTGTTCGACGAGCTGGGGATGGACGGCGTGATCGTTCGACCAACAGCCGGCTACGGCCCGGGTGAAATGCGCTACCTCAAGCTCTTCAAGAATGTGGCCAAGCGACGTTTCGTGATCTTCGGTTCTGGAGAAACACTCTACAATCTGTCCTACATCGATGATCTGTGCAGCGGATTGCTCCTCTGTGCGACTCACCCCGATGCCGTTGGGGAGACCTTCAATCTGGGAGGCGCTGAGAACGTCACGCTGAATGCTTTCGTCAATGAGGTTGAAAAGGCCGTCGGTGCGCCTTCGGGGTCTGTAAAACATGTGCCACTCTGGCCAATACTCGGGGCAGCCAGAGTTGTAGAGGCAATTTGTAAGCCGTTCGGTGTCGAGCCACCGCTGCACAGACGGCGCGTCGGTTTCTTTACGGTCAATCGTGCCGCGAATATCGAAAAGGCCCGGAAGCTGCTTGGATACGATCCTCAGACGTCCATGGACGAAGGTACCCGAATAACCGCAGACTGGTATCGTGATCAAGGTCTGCTATGAAGCACCGATCAGCAGCCGCCAGGCCATTCCCACATTAGACGTCCGTATTGAGTGCACGGCCAGGCACGGGCGACAATACGAACGGAATCCCAAGGAACGCCCTTCACAAGGAAGTGCTAAGCAAGGAGCAGCATCTAATGACAAGCAGTGATCCTAGAGCAGTTCTCGAAGCCACCGAGCCATACGACGTGTGCATTGTTGGTTCGGGGCCGGCCGGTACCATCCTTGGGACGACGCTGGCGAAACAAGGTGTGCGGACGTTAATCCTGGAGTCGGGGCGCGGACTCGCAACCTGGTTAACGAATAGTCGTGTGCAGTCTTTGGCCCGGTACGATTTTACGGGAGATACGGATTATCCACTAAAGAGAACGACGTCCCGTCTTCTCGGTGGTAATTCAAATTTCTGGACAGGGCGTTGCGAGCGGTTCCATCCCTCAGATTTTGAAACACACCCGTATACGCCCGCCGATAATCCATGGCCGATTCGGTACGCCGATCTCGAGCCGTACTACGATACCGCGGAGCAGCTACTGCGCGTCCGGGGTGGAAAACGAAACGAGTATTCGCCGCCGAGAAGCGGTCCGTTGCCGCTACCTCCGAACCCGGACATATCAGTCCTGAGGTCCCTCTGCGACCGCCTGGGTGTTGACATAGAAGAGTCCGCCACGGCGACGCCTACCAAGACGTTTCGCATGTTTAACGTGCACAAAGAGATACTCCCCGCTTTCCATGACTCCGGCAACGGTCATGTGCTGACGGGTTTGACCGTCACGCGCCTCCTTGCGGACGCGGATCGTAAGGTGAACGGTGCCGAGGTCAAGTCACTGGATGGTGAAACCTACGTAGCCCGTGCGCGATATTTCGTGGTCTGTTGTGGCGGCCTGGAGTCGCCCCGGATGCTGCTTCTGTCGGCAAGCGAAACGTTCCCGAACGGAATCGGCAACGCGCACGATATGGTCGGCCGCGGTTTCAATGATCACCCGAACGTCGGTTTCATGGCCCAGGTTCCTCACAGTTGGGGAACACTCGCTCCCACCAACAAGGTAGCCCGTACACACCAGTTCTATGAGACGTTCCGCGAGGAGGGACTGGGCGCTATTGTTCCGGTATTTCGTCAGGCGTGGGTATTGCCGAATCATCTTCTGCCTTTCAGGCTAAGAAACATACCCTACAACACTGCTTCGATGATAAGCCGGCTAGCGAAAGCGGCGATCTACTTTGGAGCGGGTACCGAGATGACGATTTCCAAGGAGAACCGGGTGACTCTTTCGCAGACTCGCAAAGACAGTTTCGGGAACCCGGTCGGTCATCTCATATTCAACTACTCTGACGAAGATCGCCTGCTGCTCGAGCGTGCGAGAACGCTTATCCTCGGTTGGCTCGACAAACTGGGCGCGACACGAATCCACGAATCTCCCGTCGCATTCTCCCGCCATCATCAAGGCGCTTGTCGAATGGGGCAGGACCCTCGCAGCAGCGTGGTGGATCGCGACCTGCGTGTACATGAGACGCCAAACCTCTACGTGTGTGGTTCGGAAGTATTCTCGACCGGGGGTGGCATGACGCCAACCGTAACCATCTCGGCATTGGCGCTCCGACTCGCCGATCACCTTGGTGTCCGACTGCGCTCAGGATGATGCGTGTCTGCCCGACAGCCAAGAACACAAGCTGCAAAAAAAAACGGAATCGCCTGGAAAGCGAGCAGAGCTAGCGTCCCGGCGATAACCTGAGCCACAAGTGGCCTAGCTTACGCGCCGTCTTTTGTCTGGCCTGTATCAGATCTCGTCCCAGCTGTTTCCGGCCATTCGCGCTCTTGAACTTCCTCGCATAGCGCAGCACTTGGTCCTGGACGAAAAATTTCGCGTGTTCGGAAATGGAAATGCGAGCATCTCCATTGGTTTGCAGCGAGTATCCGTGACTGGACAGTTCATCTCCGGCTATGCTTTCGAAAATCTGCACTTCACGAGTATTGAATGCTGACTTGAATACGCCGATTTTGGCCTTGGAAATGGGTTTCGCCAATGAGCCATGGTGAGATCCGATATTCAGGTAGCGTTTCCTCGCGTGAGATTCCATCTCGCCGTCGCCAGTTGGCGCATACTCTTCATCCAGGAATGCGAGGATCTTCGCCAACTGTTTGTCGGGGTTGCTCACCAGGTCTTCGAATCGAATCTCCAGGTAGTGCTCGGCGTCGAGGTCGTTCTTTGCATCGTCCAATGCGTTGACGTAATTCTTCCAACGCTTGGCGGCGCCGTAAATGCTCTGGGGTCCGATGAAGACTCTCTTGTACGACTCGGCAACATCCCGGCCATCGCGAATGAGATGGATGAACCTGGCCTCAGGAAACACGGACTTGATGTCGTTTATGAAAAAAGCGTGTTGCGGTGTCTTGTCTCCCCACCGTCGCTTGCCCTCACGCTCGGCGTAGAGCCGGAATAGCCTGTCGATTAGCTGAGCGGGATTTTCGAACGGGGCACCAGCACAGAACTCCGAGGCGGAAACACTCAGGCCCCATTCTTCGATGCGCAGGGCACCCAACATTTGCTGTGCCAGGAAGTGCATTTCTTCTGGTCTATCGACGTCTGTCGGTCGCTGAATGAAACTGGAGAAATTAGCGAATATGTGGCTCTCGGGAGGGATTGAGATACTTGGTTGATTATCAAGCAAGACCTGTAGCAAGGTAGTCCCGGAGCGTGGGCATCCAACGATAAAGAACGGTGGTTTCTCGATGTCGGCATTCACGAATTCGCAATCCTTGTCTCTAATTGCAGCGCCATATCAAACAGGTCCGGCTTGTCTCTCACGTTGAACGCCACCCGGGATAAGGGTGACTTTCTTGCTCTGGTTCGTGCGGTTCACACCACAATAGCCTGTATGCGAGATGCCGCAGATCCTGAACGAGGTCGCTTTCTCGGACTCGCTGATTGCGCCATTGTGATGCTTAACGGCAGCCTAAGCAAAGCAGTGGCTCCAGGTGGAATGGAGGCAGAGCGGATTACCTTGGGATTCGCGAGGAGCGCCAATTGATTTCCGTCGGGGCGCCGTACCGTAGCCGACCCGTTTGTGCCGAATACCAGCAGGCCAGGCCAGGCGTGTAGAACGACTGCCGATTCCCACGGTATGAGATCTTCTTGTGGCTGCGCTAGTCTACGCAAACGCTATGTATGTATCGTTTCGACGCACAGTCCGGTCCTGTCCAGGCCTGTCCCAATAACGCCAGTACGTGTGTCCCTACGGTGATTGGAGCCGCACGCCCGTTGGTCGTATCCGGACGCAGGCTGGCCGGTGAATTCGGGCGCTAAGTTCTGTCGTCGACAAAGCGTGTCCGGAGCCAGGCATTCGCCTGGGACTGCTCGGTTTGCTTTCAGAATCGAAGAAATACGGCCCCGAAACATCATGAAACAAAAGTTTTTGGCGCCGAGCAGGCGATTTTCGACGCTTTCTTCAATATTTTCAGTCACTTTTCCTCTGTAGTTGCTATTCCAGTTGTGGCTCTGGTGATAAGTCACTACAAGGCAAACGAAAACAGCCGACGGTAGATCTTTGTCGCAACATTGAGACAGGTTTCAAAGAAATTTCAGCATGTTATGGTTAATTTCGATTAAGAGAGGCGGTCCGTGTAGGGCGCTAATCCACGTTAATTCTGCTTGAGGGCATACCTTCCGCAAGGATGGGACGCAAAGCTTCCGGTCACCTTCTGTGATAGCGGAGCTGCAAAGTACGAACGTTATCGTCTGATTCGACGGTCGGTTGCCCGGCAGGCACGAGAAAATTTCGTAATGACTGCTAGACCGATTATCAACACCTTCCGAGTGCTGCTGTTTTTGCCGGTTATGTTGGGCATGGCGGGCTGTCTGTCCAAAGAATCCTCCGGTTCTGACGGAGGCAGCAATCAATCCAGCTTGCCTGCCGGCACACCGTCACCGGCTAACTCTGCTCCGACGATTTCCGGAAATCCGCCGGGATCGGTGTCCGTTGAGCGAGCATTCGTCTTCACGCCTACGGCCACAGACCCCGATGGCGATGCGCTTACCTTCTCTGTCTCGGGCCTGCCGAGCTGGGCCGAGTTTGATTCCAGCAGCGGGCTCATCAGCGGCGTGCCGGGCCCGGGAGACGTCGGAGTCTACTCAGGTATATCCGTCCGCGTAAGCGATGGCTCCCTCAGCGCAACGCTCCCCTCATTTTCGATTGAAGTGATTGCGCAGGGCGCGGCGACTGGTTCGGCCACGCTAACCTGGGTCGCGCCGACGGTGAACGAGGACGGTTCTGCACTGACTGACCTTGCGGGCTTCCGCGTCTACTACGGACGACGTCCCGGAGGCTTTACAAACAGCGTGACCCTGGACGACCCAGGTGCTACGACGGTCGTTATCAGCGATCTTCCTTCTGGTGAATACGAGTTCGTCGCCACGGCGTTTAATGAGGCTGGTATCGAGAGTGCGTTCTCTTCACCTGCAACGAAAATCATTCCTTAACCCCGGATTCACTGGAAGTCGACATCTCCTGGTCCATGGACGAGCTGTGCGAAGCTAATTGATCGTCTTCGTTGCCGTCCCGGAAAACGCGCTTTCGAGGCCGCTGCTGTTCACCGCTGTGGCGACGAACTCGTAGGTGCCGGGCACCAGCCCATTGATCACTGTCGACGTCGTATCTGCACCGTCTACAGCTACCGAATTCGTATAGTTACCCGGCGTAGTACCCCAATAAATCCGAAAACCTACCAGGTCGGTCAGTTCTGAACCGTCCTCGTTCACCGTCGGCGCGACCCATGTCAGCGTGGCCGACCCGGTCGCAGCTCCCTGGGCCACAACCTCGATCGAGAATGGGGCCAGGGACTGACTCAGTGAGCCGTCGGATACGCTGATGACGATGTTGGAATAGACGCCGACGTCTCCGCTATCGGGAGTGCCGGTCAGAGCGCCAGTCGATGTATTGAAGCTCGCCCAGGAGGGAAGTCCCGAGATTGAAAACACCAGGGCATCTCCATCCGGGTCGGAAGCAGTCGGAATGAAACTGTATTGGTCCTGAGCCACAACCGAACCCTGTGCAGACCCGGTGATGCTCGGCGCAGTGTTCGTGGCGATCACTTCAATCGAGAACGCGGGCAATGCGGCGCTCTGGTTACCGTCAGACACGGAGATCGTAATGCCTGTGTAAAGTCCAATGTCGCCGACACCAGGAGTGCCGTTGAGCGCGCCATTCGCTGGATTAAAACCGGCCCAGCCCGGCAGACCTGCGACGGAGAACGTCAATGCGTCGCCGTCGGGGTCCGACGCAGTCGGAACGAAGTTGTAGGCGTTGTTCGCGGCGACCCGGCTTGCTGGTGTTCCACTGATGACTGGCGTTGAATTATCGCCAAACACCTGAATCGAGAACGCCGGGAGTGAGCTCGATTGCTGACCGTCGCTGACGCTGATCCTGATGTTCGCGTACACACCAACATCCACAGC
>JAAUYD010115600.1_pt1 | contig 96510 bp, 76 predicted proteins | sample 7278101 | NCBI WGS metagenome assembly JAAUYD01 (sample SAMN14350128, study PRJNA611818) | marine sediment metagenome | isolation source: surface marine sediment (0.6m) | place: French Polynesia: Moorea | collected 2018-08
AAAAAGGGGACAGTGACCTAGTTTTCGGCCCTGTTCCAATGAGTGTTCGGAAGCCAAGAAAACTAGGTCACTGTCCCCTTTTTCACTGTCCCCTTTTTCACTGTCCCCTTTTCTGTATCTCAGCCCGTCGCCGCTTCGATCGTTGCCTGGTTACTTGCAGCGACGTACTCAGGCTTCGGATCCAGCGAGCGCGAGGCTTTCTTGATCATGCCCTCCAGGTTCGGGCGTTTCTCGTCCGCCCCGCCTGGCCCGATGCCGCCGCCGAACTCGTAGATCTTCCCAACCCCCGCACCGAACGCGGTTTGCAGGTTAGCGTCCCACAGCACGGGGTGCTTGAGCTGCAGGTAGAGTGAGTCCTTGATCTCGTCGACATCGTCTCCGTGGAACCCGCCCGTGTAATTCGACAACACCCGGATCTTGGGGGACAGCATCTCCGCCTCGGCGAGCGCCTCCCGGAAAAGATCGGCGGCTTTGTCCATGTAGTGCGTATGGAACGCCCCTTCGGTTTTAAGGCGAATGGCGCGTTTCCGGGGAAACGCTTCCGCGGCATGGGCCTCGAGCGCTTCGAGATCGGTTGACGCGCCGCCGATCACAGTCTGTTGCGGCTGATTGCACGCGGAAATCGCACAATTGAATTGCTCGGCGAGCGGCCCGATCGTGTCGACGTCCATCATGAACGCGGTCATCTCGCCTTCTCCGTGTTCGCCCATCAATGCACCGCGGGTCTGGACGAGCTTCAGGGCCGTCTCGAAGCTCAGCGCATCGGCAGCGACCAACGCCGAGTATTCGCCGAGGCTGTGTCCGGCAGCCATTGTCGGCGCGACGTTCCCACCGTTCTTCTCGCGAAACACCTCGAGGCACGCGATGTGGTGCGTCAGCAGCGCCGGCTGGGTGTTGCGGGTCAAGTTGAGAGCGTCGCCCGGATTGTCGAAGGACATGGCCTTAATGTCAGAGCCCAGCACCTCATTGGCCCGATCGTACACTCGAGCCGCAACGTCGTACGCCTCGACAAGGTCCCTGCCCATGCCTTCATATTGCGAGCCCTGGCCCGGGAAGACGTACAGAATGTTCATAAAAGCTCCTCGATCACGTCGGGCGGCGCTTGCACGAGCTCGATGAGCACGCCCTCGCCGCCGATGGGGAATTCGTCGTTGCCTTTCGGGTGTACGAAACAGATGTCGTAACCCGACGCACCCTTGCGGATACCGCCGGGCGCGAAGCGCATGCCCTTTCCCTCGAGCCACGCAACAGCGGCGCGAAGGTCGTCGACCCAGAGTCCGACGTGATTGAGCGGCGGACTGTCGACGCGCGGCCCCTTCTCCGTATCAAGCGGCTGCATCAGGTCGACCTCGACGCGATGCACGCCCCGGCCGACAAACGCGATGTCCTCGTCGACGTTTTCCTTTTCACTTGCGTAGTGGCCGTCGAGCTGCAGCCCCAGCGTATCTATCCATAGCTTGCGCAGTCGGCTCTTGTCCGGCCCGCCTACGGCGATTTGCTGGATCCCGAGAACCTTGAAGGGTCTGTCACTCATCGTTGCCGGTCTCCAGGTATTTCTCCAGTAGAAGCTGTGCGGCCGTGGTCGCCGGGATGCGTCCTTCGCTCACGGCGTTCTCCAGCTCGGAAATAGCGTGTCCGGTACCGTGTTTTTGCCGAAGATCGGCGATCAGGCTGTCCTGGACCTCGGACCAGAGCCAGGTGCGAGCCTGCTCGGCCCGGCGTTTCGCGAGCTCGCCACTGCTCTCCAGGGCCTTCTGGTGGCGTTCCACGGCCTCCCAGGCGGTGTCGATACCCACTCGGTCACGGGCCGAACACGTCGCCACCTCGACCTTCCAGTTCGGCGAGCGCGGACGCAGAAGATGCAGTGCATGGCGATACTCGTTGGCGGAGCTGCGCGCCAGTTCCTCGCGGCCATCGTCGGCCTGGTTGACGAGAATCAGGTCGGCGAGCTCCATGATGCCTCGCTTTATGCCCTGCAGCTGGTCACCGGCCCCGGGCTGCAATAGCAACACGAACATGTCGGTCATGTCGGCAACCCGGGTTTCGGACTGGCCGACGCCGACCGTTTCGACGAGGATCACATCGAATCCAGCCGTTTCACAGAGCAACAGCGTCTCGCGACTGCGACGCGTGACGCCGCCGAGCGTGTTGCCGGACGGCGACGGCCGGATGAACGCTTCTTGACGCCGCGCCAGCGTTTCCATGCGTGTCTTGTCACCGAGGATGGAGCCTCCGGAGATCGCGGACGACGGATCGACGGTCAGCACGGCGACCTTGTGGTGGTTGTCGATAAGGTGATTTCCGAGCGCCTCGATGAACGTGGACTTGCCGACACCCGGCGCACCGGAAATCCCGACTCGAATCGAGTCCCCGGTATGCGGCATGAGCTGCTCGAGCAGCGCTCCCGATTCGGCGCGATGATCACGACGCGTGGACTCGATCAGCGTGATGGCACGCGCCAGGGCGCGGCGGTCGCCGTCGAGTATCGCTTGCGCCAGCGCGTTGGATTCCTCCGGCATGGCTAGAGCCTGCTGGCGCGGTTGATTTGGGCCCTCACTCGAGCTCCATGATGATCTCGTCGACTTCGACGCTGTCGCCGGCCGCGAAGTTGACCTTGCCGACGACACCGTTGCGTTCGGTGCGCAACGCATTCTCCATCTTCATCGCCTCGAGCACGGCAAGTTCATCACCGGCCTTGACCTCGTCCCCTTCGCTGACGGAGATAGAGACAATCAACCCCGGCATGGGCGCAACGACGTGCCCCGAGGTATCAGGCGGCGCCTTGACCGGCATGAGCTTGTGCAAGTCGGCGGCGCGGGGGTTCAGGACGAGCACATCGATCTGTGAGCCGCCGCGCGACAATGTGTAGACCGGCCCGTCACGCTCTACCTGCACGTGAACCTCCTCGCCATTGATCGTGCCGCTGAACAGGTGCTGGCCGAACTCCCAGCCGCTGCGCACTGTATAGGTCTTGCCGTCGTAGCGCACCTCGTGAGAGTCGTTGCCGGGCAGGACAGTGATCGGGTGATGCTCCTTGCCTACCACGACCCAGTCTTCCGGTACCTTGCGGTTGTGGCCCGGAAGCTGGCCCTCGATTTGTGCGGCCCGGTCGCGGTACCTGCGAACGATCGAGCCGACGACCGCGACGAACGTTGCAGGATCTTCGCTCGGTACGTGCGCCGGGTTGAAGCCTTCCGGGTATTCCTCGGCGATCGTGTTCGTGCTGATATTGCCGGTCCTGTATTTCTCGTGCGCGACCAGCGCGGACAGGAACGACAGGTTCGTTCGAATGCCGCGCACGACGAACTGGTCGAGCGCATCGCGCATTTTCGCGATGGCCCGCTCGCGGTCTTCGCCCCAAGTGACGAGCTTGGCGACCATCGGGTCATAGAACATCGACACCTCGCCACCTTCGTACACGCCGGTGTCGACGCGTACGTGGTCGTCTTCGGCCGGCGGCCGGTAGTAGACGAGCCGGCCGGTTGACGGGAGGAAATTGCGGAACGGGTCCTCGGCGTAAACGCGCGACTCGATGGACCAGCCATGGATGCCGACGTCCTTCTGCGCGATCGGCAGTTTCTCGCCGGCGGCGACCCTGATCATCAGCTCGACGAGATCAACGCCGGTCGTCAGCTCCGTGACCGGGTGCTCCACCTGCAGGCGCGTATTCATCTCCAGGAAATAGAAATTGCGGTCCTTATCGACGATGAATTCGACCGTGCCCGCCGATTCGTAATCGACCGCCTTTGACAGTGCGACGGCCTGCTCGCCCATGGCTTTGCGCGTCTTCTCGTCGAGGAATGGAGACGGTGCTTCCTCGATCACCTTCTGGTGCCGGCGCTGCAACGAGCATTCGCGCTCGTTGAGGTAGATGACGTTGCCGTGGCCGTCGGCCAGTACCTGGATCTCGATGTGGCGCGGCTCGACGATGAATTTCTCGATGAACACGCGATCGTCGCCGAAGCTCGACTTCGCCTCGTTCGTCGCGCGTTCAAATCCGTCACGGCATTCTTCGTCGTCGTTGGCGACACGCATGCCTTTTCCGCCGCCACCGGCCGACGCCTTGAGCATGACCGGGTAACCGATGCCCTGAGCTATTTCGACCGCATGGTCCGCGTCCTTGACGACATCCGTGTAACCCGGAATCGTGTTGACATTCGCTTTGTCCGCAAGCTTCTTGGACGTGATCTTGTCGCCCATCGCCTCGATGGCTTTGGCGCCCGGCCCGATAAAGGCAATGTCGTGCTCATCGAGCGCATTGCGGAACGCCGCGTTTTCCGACAGGAAGCCATAGCCCGGGTGCACGGCCTGGGCACCCGTTTCGAGGCAGGCACGGATGATGCGGTCGGCAACGAGGTAGGACTCGGCCGACGGCGCTGCGCCGATGTGCACGGCCTCGTCGGCCATATGCACGTGCAGCGCGTCGCGGTCGGCGTCGGAGTAAACAGCGACGGTCCCGATGCCCATCTTTCGCGCCGACTTGATGACGCGACACGCAATCTCTCCGCGGTTGGCAATGAGGATCTTCTTGAACAAACCTGATCTTCCTTACAGCGGGATATTGTCGTGCTTGCGCCACGGATTATCGAGTTTCTTGTCGCGCAACATCGCGAGCGAACGGCAAACGCGTTTGCGAGTTGCGTGCGGTGCGATGACGTCGTCGATGAACCCGCGGCTTGCCGCGATGAATGGGTTGGCGAACTTGGCACGGTACTCCTCCGTGCGTTGCGCGATCTTTTCATCGTCGCCGATGTCCTGACGGAAAATGATCTCCACCGCGCCTTTCGGACCCATGACAGCGATCTCGGCACTCGGCCAGGCGAAGTTGACGTCGCCGCGCAGGTGCTTGGAGGCCATCACGTCGTACGCGCCACCGTAGGCCTTGCGAGTAATGATCGTCACCTTGGGCACGGTCGCCTCGGCATAGGCGAACAGCAGCTTGGCGCCGTGCTTGATGATGCCGCCGTATTCCTGCGCCGTTCCCGGCATGAAGCCCGGCACGTCGACGAGCGTTACAATCGGGATATTGAAGGCGTCGCAGAAGCGCACGAAACGTCCCGCCTTGATCGACGACTTGATGTCGAGGCAACCCGCCTGCACGAGCGGCTGATTTGCGACGACGCCAACCGGGTGGCCGTCCATACGCGCGAAGCCGATTACGATGTTTTTTGCGTGGTCCGGCTGTAGCTCCCAGAAATCGTTGTCGTCGGCGACCTTGTAGATCACCTCTTTCATGTCATACGGCTTGTTCGGGTTGTCCGGGATAAGCGTGTCGAGCGACATCTCGGCGCGATCGGCGGCATCGGGTGTCGGGCGGTATGGCGGCTTCTCGCGGTTGTTGAGCGGCAGGTAGTTGATGAAACGTCGCACCATCCCGAGCGCTTCGACATCGTTCTCGCATGCCCGGTCGCATACACCCGACACGGTCGAGTGCGTCACCGCGCCGCCGAGTTCCTCGGCCGTGACCACTTCATGCGTCACAGTTTTTACGACATCGGGACCGGTTACGAACATGTATGAGGTGTCTTTCACCATGAAGATGAAGTCGGTCATCGCTGGCGAGTACACGGCGCCGCCCGCGCAGGGGCCCATGACAAGCGAAATCTGCGGGATGACCCCCGAGGCCAGCACGTTCTTCTGGAATACGTCGGCGTAACCGCCGAGCGACACGACGCCTTCCTGGATGCGCGCGCCGCCAGAGTCGTTGATGCCGATGACGGGTGCGCCGACCTTCATGGCCTGGTCCATGATCTTGCAGATCTTCTCGGCGTGAGTTTCTGACAGCGAGCCGCCGAACACCGTGAAGTCCTGGCTGAACACGAATACCATGCGGCCGTTGATCGTGCCGTAGCCCGTGACGACGCCGTCGCCGAGGACCTTGTTCTTCTCCATCCCGAAATCGGTGCAGCGGTGTTCGACGAAGGTGTCCCATTCCTCGAAGCTGCCTTCATCGAGCAGCAGCTCGATACGCTCACGCGCCGTGAGCTTGCCACGCGCGTGCTGCTTGTCGATTCGGTCCTGTCCCCCACCGAGTGCGGCCGCGGCCCTCTTCTCGGCCAACTGGTCGACGATGTCTTTCATGCGGCTCTCTTTTCCTTCACCTTGTCAAGCACTTCCCGGGCTGCGTCGACGATGTTGGTGCCCGGGCCGTAGATGGCCGAGACGCCCGCGTCGTACAGCATGTCGTAGTCCTGCGGCGGAATGACACCACCGCAGACGACGATGATATCCGACGCGCCGGCCTCCTTCAGGCCGTCGATGACCTGCGGCACGAGGGTCTTGTGGCCGGCCGCCTGCGAGGAGATGCCGATCGCGTGCACGTCGTTCTCGATGGCCTCGCGAACGGCCTCCTCGGGCGTCTGGAACAGCGGTCCGATGTCGACGTCGAAGCCGAGGTCGGCAAACGCCGTCGCGATCACTTTGGCGCCGCGGTCATGTCCGTCCTGGCCGAGCTTGCACACGAGCATGCGCGGCCGGCGGCCCTCGCTCTCAGCAAACGACTCCACGTCGTTCCAGATGGCCTGGAATTCCTGGTCATTCTCGTACGCAGCGCCGTAGACGCCCGAGATTGACCGCGTCATCGCGCGGTAGCGCCCGTAGATGTCTTCGAGGGCGTCGGAGATCTCACCGACTGACGCGCGGGCGCGGGCGGCGTCGATGGCCAGCGCCAGAAGGTTGCCGGAGCCGTCTCTGGCGGCCTCGGTCAGCTTCGTGAGAGCGGCCCGACAGACCTCGTCGTCGCGCTCGGCCCGGATCCTCTCGAGCCGAGCGATCTGCCCGTCCCGTACGGCCGTGTTGTCGATGTCCCGGATTTCCACGGGCACCTCGTCTTTGGCGCGGTATTTGTTGACCCCGACGATGACCTCCTCGCCGCGGTCGATGCGTGCCTGGCGCACGGCGGCAGCTTCCTCGATGCGCAGCTTGGGCATGCCGGACTCGACAGCTTTGGTCATGCCACCCAACGCCTCGACTTCGTCGATGAGCTTGCGTGCCTCTTCGGCGAGGTCTGCCGTGAGCTTTTCGACGTAATAAGAACCGGCAAGCGGATCGACGACATCGGTGATACCCGACTCTTCCTGCAACACGAGCTGGGTGTTGCGTGCGATGCCGGCCGAGAAGTCGGTCGGCAGCGCGAGCGCCTCGTCGAACGAGTTCGTGTGCAACGACTGCGTGCCGCCGAGCGCGGCCGCCATGGCCTGCGTCGTGACGCGCATGATGTTGTTATAGGGACCATCGGCGGTCAACGATACGCCCGACGTCTGGCAGTGGGTACGCAGCATCAGCGACTTCGGATTCTTCGGCGAGAATTTTTCGGCCATTAGTGTCGCCCAGAGCAGGCGCGCGGCACGCAGCTTGGCAACCTCCATGAAGAAGTTCATACCGATGGCGAAAAAGAACGACAGGCGCGGCGCGAACTTGTCGACGTCGAGGCCGGAGTTGATAGCCGTGCGGACATACTCGATGCCGTCGGCGATCGTGTAAGCGAGTTCCTGGGCGCAGGTCGCGCCGGCCTCCTGCATGTGGTAACCGGAGATCGAGATCGAGTTGTAGCGCGGCATGTGCTCGGCCGTGAACGCGATGATGTCGGAGACGATGCGCATCGACGGCTCGGGCGGATAGATGTAGGTGTTGCGAACCATGAACTCCTTGAGGATGTCGTTCTGCAGCGTGCCCGCGAGCTTGTCGGGCGTGACACCCTGCTCCTCGGCCGCGACGACGTACATCGCCATGATGGGCAGCGCGGCGCCGTTCATGGTCATAGAGACCGACATCTTTTCGAGCGGGATACCGTCAAAGAGGATCTTCATGTCCTCGACCGAGTCGATAGCCACACCAGCTTTGCCGACGTCGCCGACGACGCGAGGGTGGTCCGAGTCGTAGCCGCGGTGCGTGGCGAGATCGAAAGCGACCGAGAGCCCTGTCTGGCCCGCTTCGAGGTTGCGGCGATAGAAGGCATTGGATTCTTCGGCGGTTGAGAACCCCGCATATTGGCGCACGGTCCAGGGGCGGCCCGCATACATCGTGGCCCGCGGGCCGCGGACGAAAGGCGCAAAGCCAGGGAGCGAACCCACGTGCCCGAGGTCGGCCAGATCGTCGGCTGTATAAAGCGGCTTGACGGCGATGCCCTCCGGCGTGTCGAAGGTCAGCGACTCGAGCGGCTTGTCGCGGCACTCCTTCCGGGCCAGCACAGCCCAGTCGTCAAGTGTCTTTTTGTCGAAATCGGTCATGACTAACTCAGGTTTTTCAACGATTTGGCGCGCTCGCGCGAGCCTAGGGATCATAAAGGATTTCGCTCGACGGGAGGGATACCACCAAGGGCGTATGCCATTGGGAACATTCTGCCCCCATCTACGCCATACCGCGATGCATGTCTCGGATTATACGTAATGTTATTGACAATCATTCGCATTTGCGTTTGAATACGTTCAAATGCACTAAGTAGTTGATTTATGTATATCTGCATCTGCAACGCGATCAGTGACAAGGACATCCGCCGGGCCGCCGAGGCCGGCGCAACGGATCTCTGGGCGCTGCAGGAGGAACTTGGCGTCGCGGCAGGTTGTGGCTCGTGCAAGGAGATGGCTGCCGAAATCCTCTACGACGTACGCAAGCAGCGCCAGGCGGCGCAACCACAGGTTTATACGCCCGCCATTGCCTGACGGGTGTTGCCCTCTCCCAGGGTTGAGTGAGTCGAGCCCCGCAATGCGGGGCTCTTTTTGTTGGTGCGTCAGTCCCCGAGTGGCAAGCTGCGCCGACTGACGAGATTTGCCGGGCCTATGGGACGGTCCTTGTCGCGATACCCGAATACCGGCTCTCGACGCCGGCCGAATTAACCGAAGTAGCGACAAATTCGTAGGTCCCTGGCGCCAGGTTTTCGACAACGTAGGTTGTCACGCTCGGGTTGTCGATCGTCGCAGAGTTCGGGTAGTCGCCGGGAGAGGTACCCCAGTAGATCTTGTAGCCGGCGAGGTCCGTGAGTGGTGTCCCATCTTCGTTTTCTGTCGGGGCAGTCCAGTCCAGAGTGACCGATCCGAGACTGATCGCGTTGACCGAGATCGAAAACGCCGGCAGCGCGGTGCTCACCTGTCCATCCGAAACGGAGATTACGATATTCGTATACACACCGACGTCCGCGGCACCGGGCGTTCCGCCAAGCGAACCCGATGCAGCGGTGAAGCTCGCCCATGACGGCAGTCCCGAGATCGAGAACGTGAGCGTATCGCCGTCAGCGTCGTCCGCAACCGGAGTAAACGAGTAGCCCTGCCCCTGGTTGACGCTGGACGCAGGCGTTCCTGAAATGGTGGGCGCCGAGTTCGTCTGATCCATGTTCACGGTAATCGAAAACGCGTTCAGGCTGGATGTGTCGGTGCCATCGGAAACACTGATCACGATACCTGAGTCCGTACCGACGTCACCGAGCGTTGGCGCGCCGGAAAGCCGGCCGTTCGACGAGTCAAAACTCGCCCATGCCGGTTTGTTGCTTACGGAAAAGGTCAGGCTGTCGCCGTCGGGATCCGATGCGTTCGGAGTGAATGAGTAGGTCTCGCTGACGTCAATGTTGGCAGGCGGCGCACCCGTTATGCTCGGGGCCGAGTTTGTTGATGGCTGCTCGGGATTAAGTCCAAGCGGATCTTCCTGCTCGTCTGACAGGCAACCGGCAAGACTGGCGATTGAAAACAGCGCCATCGTGACATTACGTAAACAGCTCGCGTGGGAGAGAATCTTCATGGTTTTGCTCCAGCCGGATTCCGGCGAGCAAACCAATCGCGCGACGACGACGATCATAGGTCGTCACGAAGAAACGATCGTTGAGAAGACGACCTCGGCAAAGTCGCATGGACTCTGCAAACTGGCGGCCCCGCTGTCCTAGACGTTTGTCCTTAGACCGGTGGCTTTGCGTCACAATCTTTCGATTGGTTTGCCTTTTTCAGTGTGTAATTAAGTCGGCGTTAGCTGACGTTCCTCTAGGTAGTTAACCTGTCGTTAGGAATGACGATAGCACTTCATTTCACTGACTCGCGGGGCTTTCGACATAATCGGAAAAGTCGAATCCCGGCGACGTGAGTGTCAGCAGGAACAGCTCCAGCTGTCGAGCTTCTTTGTCCGAAATCGCCAGTGGCGGCAACTCGTGCGATTGCCCTTCGGGCGAAGCAGACCGGTAAAACGCGATGACCTCGGACAAAGAATCGAATCTGCCGTCGTGCATGTAGGGCGCCGTGCGCGAGAGATTGCGCAGCCCCGGAACCTTGAACGCACCCTCCAGCGGTACATGCGCGCTCCGGTTCAGGAAACGCAGTGCGCTGCACTCCGACTCTTTCGCGTCAGAGTATCGACCGCGACAATTGAACTCGTCAGCAAGAACAGCCTGCAGACCGAATACGCGCCCGAAATCGAGGTCGGGACCCTCGAAGGTCCCGGTTCCGATGTTGTGAAACTCGCCGTTTGTAAACCACGGTCCGCTATGGCAGCGCAGGCAATGAGTCTTTTCCTCGTCAAGGAACAGCTTTAGTCCCGCCAGCTCATCGCGGCTCAGCCGCCCCTCACGCTTCGGACGCGAGCCGGACAAGGCCTCCACGTAGCGATCGAACCGCGTGCCCGACGGAATCGGCAGTGACCTTTGAAATGCGGCAATCGCTTTACCAACGTTGACGTAAACCGTATTGATGAGTTCGGCATCCGATCGCTTGACCCGGTACCAGGCGTCTCTCAATGCGGGTGGCCCCAGCGGCCCTGCATGTTCCGGCAAATCGCTCGCAAGAACCCGATCCGGGAACGCGCCGAATACACGTTCGTACGCGGCGCGGTATACCGGGTCAGTGCCGACCAGCCGAATGACGGCAGTGCGGCTGCTTCCCATCTCACTCGCGGCCTCGAAAGGCACTAAGGCCTGTGACCACAGTGATTCACGCCGCCCGTCCCAGTAGAGCCACGTCTGGAACGCTGCACCGATGACGGTCGGTGTGTTTCGGCCGGACTCGTGAACGCCGACGCCTCGCGGCAAGTTGTCGGTGAAGTGGCGATCGGGCTGATGACAACTTGCGCAGGATAGTGAAGAGCCTTCACTCAGCCGTTCGTCGAAGAACAACATTCGTCCGAATTCGGCCGCGGCGACGTTGTCCGCGACTCGATTCGATGGTGATGCCGGAGGAACGGCCTCGGGAGGAAGATAGAGCGATTCCAACAGCTCCTTCTCGTCCTTCGTCCAGAACGAGACCTCGAACGACACTCTGGCAATGTCGTTGCCGGCCGTCGAACTTATTGCGAACGCAAGAACCCAATCTCCTGACATGCTGAGTTTGACGCCCTCGATCCGATACCGTCCCTCGCCAAGATACGACGTTACGAGAGGTTGGGTCGGCAAGCCGTGGCCATGGCCGGGCATTCCGCCACCGACAACGATTTGCGCACGATCGACAGGATTTCCCGATGTCGTCTCAATCGTCAGGCGCCAGTCTTGCAAGGCACCAATCTTCACACGTCCGCCATCCGGCCGGATTTCAACGCGATAGAGACCACTGTCCGATTCGGCCTGCCACAGGTGTTCGGCAGCCTGGGCCGCGAAAGCGCCGATACCGAGACTGAACGCGGCGAACACGAGTACTAGCCCGCAACGCCGGTTCGACGACTTCATCGAGTCAGTACGTAAGCGACTTCTTCTGTTGTATGTGCACGTTCGCCATCCGAAATCTGGTCCTCGTCGATGCCGATATCGATCTGGCCTCCGGCCAACGGATCCGTGCCCTGCAAGACCGGCCAGCCGCCGTTGTTGCCGTCCATTGCCGCCGAAGACAAGACAGCGGACGTATATTGTCCGCCGATGCCCGTGGCGAAGGGGCCTCTGTCGACGCCCCGAACCGAATCGCTGGTGCGCCCGGCCAGGACATCGATGCCGCTCACGCTGGCTGAACCCGCCTCGAAGACCATGTAACCGAGGGTCTCGCCAACACGGCTTGTGTCGGTGTCCTCACCAATATGACTTGCAACCGCCAGTGCGCCTGGCATCGGCCGTGTCGCCGCTGATCCGTTGCTGGCCCAGAACACGCTCCAACGAGAGTCGTGGGCCGTCATCACCTGTCCGACGACGATCGGATCGGCATAGCTCTGCAAGTAGCTTGTCGGCGTCGGCGCCCAGCTCGTCTTGCGATTGACAGCGGCAGAATTCGTCTTGACGGCCTCCATCGCGATGCCGTGCTCCGCGACGTTGTATACGCCGGCTTCCGCGACCAGGAAGTGGACCGAGTAGCCAGCCAGCGACGATCCCGACGGGTTTTGCACGCGAACGTCGAACTGGTTGCCGGTCGCATTTCGGATTCGAGTGACCGCGGGATTGGACGGGTACACATACTGGGGGGATGCGATTACGACCATGTCCTCGTACGACCGCGGCAGTGTCACTGTCTGCCACGCGCTGCCCACGTTGGCGACGACGCCGCTGTAAAGCTCTGGACCGACGGACGATGTAGACACGTCGCTGCCATGATCGAGTTCCCGCATCAGCGCGGCCAGTTGGTCAAGCTCAGTGTCGCTGAGCACGATCCCGTTATGTGCCGCTATCGCGCCACGAAGCGTGGCCTGCGAACCATCGTGAAGGTATGGAGCCGTCTTCCAGACTCCGACGAGCGTCGGCGTATCCAACCCCGGCAGCGTATCGTAGAGCCGTTGACCGCTGTTTGTTGTCATGGTACCGACGTCATGCAGACCGAGCCCGTCGGTACTGTCAGTCAGGGCCAATGGCACGTGACAGCCGCTGCAACCCGCAGAGTCGTAAAGTGCAGCGCCGGCGAGCGCATCCGGGCTCAGTTCACGGTCGGCGCCACGGAAAGGACTGACGGGGGCCTCGTCCAACGACGTTACATAAGCCGCCAGCGCGTCCAGATCGGCACTAAATCCGGCCTTCGGATCGCCCAGCGGCTCATAGCGGGTACCGGAATTGAAGTCGGCGTCATCCATCAGGCCGAGACCTCCGGCGACAAACCTGATCTGGCCCTCGAAATCCTGGATCTCATCGAAATTCGCGGACCAGTGCAGGAACCCGTGAGCCATGCCGGCACGACCGTTGAGAGAAATCGTGTTTCTCAAGCCCTCACCGACTCCGGTGAAGTCCCAGACTCGCCCGTCATCGCTGCCGGCGTTGTGGCATGAGGCGCAACTCATATAGTCCAACGCAGCAAGTCGATCGTCTCTCGCGTCGTAGAAGAGTTGCTTGCCGACAAAGACGTCAGGCGCCAGCGATTCGCTGGATACGGTCCCGATCGTTGCGATCTCGGAGACGCTTATCGAACCCGAGTGCAGCAGCGAGCTAACGTCATAGATACCGAGAGACCTGTCCATGAAATTATGGACGTAGAGTCTCCGGCCATCCGCCGAAACGGCGACAGACTGCGGCGCACGACCGACGTCGAAACGCATTACCTCTACGCCCGAATGCGCGTCGATCACCGCGACTTCCCTGTTCCCCTCCAGCGCTGAAAAAACGTGGATGCCGAGCGGCCCAAACGCCGCGTGACTGGCGACGCTCGCGTTGTCGTGGTCCGTGCGCATCGGGAAGACCTCGACCTGGCCCGGCAGTGCGATCTTCGATGAAACCGCGCGTACGGTTTGGTCGAATGTCATGCCCTGGCCACCTCGCAACGCGCCGGCGAGGATGTTGTCTTGTTTCGAGGGCACCCAGGCAGCCGACCCGTCGGGTGAGACGACGGCCGGACCAAGATAATTCGGCACGCCCGGTCCGCTATGTTCGGAAACGAGCCGGTCGCTGTGCCGCAGCACCACGGTGTTGGTCTGAGTAAAGGTCGCGGGATCCAGGACGACGATCTCGCCGCCATAAAGACTGGCGCCGTCGTCCACGATCGGCGCGTCCGTCGACTCGCCGGGAAGCGGTGGCGTCACGAATCGGGACACGAATAGATTGGCGGCATTTGCGTCCATCGAAATATGGCGGGGCCGCCCTCCGACGAACGTTCGACGCAACTCAACGCCCGAAAAGGCATCGACTGCAACAACAACACCGGAGCCCTCGAGGACGAGATAGGCTTCGGTCGACCCCATGACGATGCCATGAGGTTGACTACCGACATCGAGAAACACCATTTGCACGACCGAGCGCGATGCCGGATCGACAATCGAGACGACATCGCTACCCTTGTTCGTGACCCAGACTCTCCCGTCCGCCGCAATCGCCAATCCGCGCGGATCGCGACCGACACCTATTTCCGCGACGACCGATTCCATTGCCGGATCGATGACCGTAACCGAATCGTTGTCAGGGTTGACGTTCCAGACCTCGCCTCTGGAGCCGTACTCGATCACTCCCGTCGATCCAACGGGATTTCCCGACGTCAGTGGCAGATGCACGAGCTGCACGAACGTTATCTGTTGCTCGTTGCCTTCATCGTCCCGAATGGTAACGGTGACGACATGCCTGCCAGGCTGGGAGAACGTGTGAGTCGCCGAGTTGTTGCTGGAGAACGGCGTATTGCCGTCCCCGAAATTCCATGAATACTGCAGCCCGGTTGGTGCGATGGCGTCGACGACGAATACTGACTCGGTTCCTGCCTCGCGAGGTTCATCCGAAACCGAATTGACGATGATGCCGTTTATTGAACGCGTCATCGCGATGTACGCGACCTGATCATCGATGCGATCTCGTTCGGAATCTCTCAGCTGATCTTCGTCGATTCCCATGTGGAGCTCGGTTGGAGACGCCGGTGCGTCGAAGACCACCGGCCAGCCACCGTTGGTGCCGTTCATACCGGCGCTCGAGACAACGGCCACCTCATGCGAATTGGCAAGTGCGTAAGTGTAAGGCGCGGCTGCTTCCACGACACCTTCGATCATATTTGCACCGACGCCCGCTTCGATGCCGACGCCGTCGACGTTGGCGGAGCCGGTCTCGATGACGATGTACCCGATCGTCTCGTTGTTCCGTGTCCTGACCGGGTCTTCCGCAACCTGCTTGCCGACGCGGAGCGACGTCGCGGACGGCGGATTGCCGGTAACGCCATCGGATGCCCAGAATACGCTCCAACGAGCATCATTGTCGGACATGACCTGACCGACCACCACTGGGTTTGTATAAGACTGCTGGTAGGCGCGCTGCTCTGCGACCCAGCTTGCGGTATTGTCAGTGACGGACGAATTGAATTTGACTGCCTCCATTTTGAGACCGCCTGCGTCGTAGACCCCTGCCTCTGCCACGAGGTAGCTCACTTCATAGCCTGCAAGCGGCGTATCGCTCGGGTTCTGAACGCGAATGTCGAACTGGTTCGCTGCCGCGTTGCGGACGCGGGTGACGGCCGGCAGCTGCGTTCCGTCGTACTTCGCGGTTGCAACAACTACCGGATCGACGTAGGCGCGCGATAGCGTAACTGTCTGCCAATCGCTGCCGACATTCGCGAGCGTTCCGTTCTCCAGCACGGGCGCGGGCTGCTCGACTGTCGCTTCCGAACCGAAGATCTGAACTTCAGGGAGCTGCAGGTTATTCGTTCCACTCAACTGGATCCTGACAAAGCGCGCGTTACGATCGACGGCAAGATCGGTTTGAGAAGGCGCCGAACCAGGCATGAAGTACTCTTGAACGCCGGGTTGTGATCGCGTCTCAGCAAGATCTTGCGACACAAACGGCGATTGCGATGTCAAAACGTAATAGTCCGACAATCGATCGCCACAGCAGTCGGTCCGGTTCCAAATGCGCACGGTGTCCACGTTGTGAACGGCCCCAAGGTCGATCTCCCACCAGGCGTTGGTGTCGGCGTTGGTCATTGCCAGCGATCCGGACGTTTCGGCGCCGCTCAGGTCTCCGTCGATGGCATTCTCCGCGCCCACGTCAGCGCCGGCGGTGAGGTCGGATGACTGTGACGCCACGCCCGAGAGCGCGAGGTTTTCGAGTCGCGTATCGACCGCTGTGATACGAATCACATGCGCGTCCGAGGGAACGCCACTTGAGTTGACGGCAAACAACATCCAATAACCGGGCGTAGCGACATTCGGATTTGCATGCAACGTCACGTCGTAATCGTTCCCACCGCCATCTGTGAACTGCGGTCGCAGGTAACGGACGTCGGTGTTCAGACCATGGGTCGTTGAAGACATCTTGATCAGGCTGAAGTAGTCGATCGGCTGGCTCGACGAAACCCGGAATGTCGTGCCGACGTCCGCAACGCCAGTCGTACTCGATATGACCGGCCTCGTGGCGGGACTGCCGTCCGCGTTAAACAGGTAGGGCGGAGAAAAGACCTGCCCGTCCTGGTGAGTTGACGCGGGAATGTTGTTTGAGTTGTAGCCACTACCCGCGGCCAGCACCCTGCCATCATTGAGGAGCAAGGCTATCGAGTGGTAATTGCGCGGAATCGTCATGGGCGCGAGTTCGGTCCATACCTCCGTCGCGGGATCCCACGTTTCGGCAACCAGGATCGAACCGTCGTCGCTGAATTTTCGCCCTGACGTATTGCCGCCTACGACCAGTACTTCGCCCGTGGGCAACACAACGCCGTTCTGGAACTTGCGCGCATGGTTCATCGGGTTCGTCAGCTGAACGACCGGAGCCGGACCATTGATATCGACGGTGAAAGCCTGATTGGTGCTCCGCGTGTTTCCTCCGGCGAGCCAGCCACCGGCGGTGAGCAGCTTGCCCTCGTCGTACATGACGGTCGTGCCGTGCTTGTGGTACCAGTCTGTGAAGGCATCGCCAACAGGCTCATAGCTACCCGCGCCGGCGGTGTTGATCCAGTGCATCTGGGGCGTAGGCCCGGAATGGAACAGTTTGCCGTTCGGCGCCACATGCAGAAGCGGCCACCAGTGGCTCTCGCCGTGGGTGCCCGACGAGAAGTAGTCATCGAGAACCATATCGTTGAAGTCGATGCCGTTTTGAATTGCCCATCCCGTATCGGGATCCCACTTGTCGGGGTTGCGCTGATTGGTTGCCGTACCGATGGCAGTGAAGATGTTGCCGTCGGTCAATGCGATTGTTGTGGGATACCAGCGTCCGCCCGATTCCATGTTCTCGATTTGCGTCCAGGAGCTGTCCCGGTAGTCGAACAGGCTGGTCCATGGACTGTTGGTCTGGTTTCGGCCACCGTTTACGAACACTCGGCCGTCCTCCGCCATCGCGAGGTGGGCGCAGAACATATTGTGGCCGTCGTGAAAAATCTCGACGAACTCGCCGGTTTCGGGATCCCACGTACCGCTATAGGTTTGCTCGGTCGACGGCCAGGTAGCACGTTCCGATCCCGACCACGTCAGTATTCGGCCATCCGGGAGATTGGCAGCGGACACGGCCACATGCGGCCAGGGAATGACCGGACCCCACAGGCCCTCGGCCGCCAGATCGGGTTGCTCACCGATAACGCCGTCGGCGGGTATTGCCTGCTGGCCGTTCGTCGAATTGCTCCAGCTGACCTCGAGTACTTCGCCACCGCCCTGTTCGAAGAACGTGACGACGATGTCGTGGTCGCCGGCTGTCAGGGCGATGGCACCACTGGCCTGTCTTGGCGCGTGCAGGCCGTCGTTGTCAACGACCAGCGCGCCGTCGATGTACAACTTCGAACCGTCGTCGGAATTCGTATAAAAAGTATAGGTATCGGCAACGGCTGCGGTAATCGTCCCGATAAACCGAAAGCCGTATTGCGAATCGCGTAGCCGCAGGGAGATGTCGAAATCCGAGGCATTGCCTGATCGAACGGGAGTCAGTGCGTCGAAATCGGGTAGGACGCTCCAGTCCCCCTCGTAGTACTCGTAGCTGTAGTCTGCCAGTGCCGATCCGCAAATCAGCAATGCCGCCGTTGCGGCGACAACGCACCCCTTCCCCATGCCTCACCCCTGAGTGAATCCGAGTTTTGACGGCGGCTCGGGCCGCCACCGTGGTTACTTCTTATACGTAGTTTCCACTACACACTGCCTGTCATGCAAAGGCGATGCCGGGACGACAAAACCTTAATTGTCAGTAGGTTGAAGAAACGCCGGTCTCTCGGTTGTAAAGAAAATCGACACTGCTGGCGAAACGAATGCGCCGCTCGGGGCCAGACTACAATGTGCTCGAACTTGCGACGATCCCGCCATCGACAGGAATAACTGCGCCGGAAACATAGGCGCCTGCCCGTGACGCGAGATAGATTGCGACGCCCGCCATGTCCTCGGGCTCGCCCCAACGCTTGAGCGGTACGTTTTCGCGAATCTGCTCGCCCATCGCCTGTGCAATTCCGGCCGTCATCTTGCTCGGAAACGGACCGGGCGCAATCGCATTGGCCGTGATGTTTCGATCTGCCAGGTGCGACGCGAGGGTGCGTGTCAGGTGGTGGATGGCGGCTTTGCTCGGCCCGTAGGAGTAGGTGCCGAGCCTGTTGACGTTGATGCCGTCGATCGATCCCACGTTGATGATGCGCGCAGGGTCCCCCGGTGCCGCCGACGCTTCCAGCAGTGGCAGAAGCGCCTGCGTCAGGAAGAACGGGCCTTTGACGTTAATGTCCATGACCTTGTCCCAGCCACTTTCGGGGAACTCGTCGATTGATGCGCCCCAGGTCGCGCCGGCATTGTTGACGAGGATGTCGAGTCGAGACTCGCGAGCCTTGACGGCATCGGCTAGTCTGGTGACGCCCTCGGTGGTCGACAGATCAGAGGGAATTGACAGGCACTCGCCCTGCTCGGACAGTCTTTCGGCAGTCGCATCGCACGCATCGACCTTGCGCGCAGAGATGTAGGTCTTCACGCCGTTGGCGACGAAGCCTTCTGCGATCATCTCGCCGATACCGCGTGAGCCGCCGGTAACAAGGGCGACCTTGCCCGACAAATCAAAGAGGTTTTGCATAGCCGATCCTGGTGTCATTCATTACAATGGCGCTCCCAGACCGAATCCTACCGACCCCGGAGCCGAATATGAAAGGTGACGCCACCGTCATCGAGCACCTGAACAAGGTCCTCAAGAATGAACTGACTGCCATCAACCAGTATTTCCTGCATTCGCGGATGTTGAAGGACTGGGGTCTGAACAAGCTCGGCGACTACGAGTACCAGGAATCCATCGACGAGATGAAACACGCCGACGAGCTCATCGAGCGCATACTGTTCCTCGAGGGGTTACCGAACCTGCAGGACCTCGGCAAATTGCGTATCGGCGAGGACGTGCCCGAAATGCTGCAGTGCGATCTCGATATGGAGCTGGACGCGATACCGGATCTTCGGGCTGCCATCGCCTATTGCGAGGCGCATAAGGACTACGTCAGCCGCGACCTCTTCGACAGGATTCTAAAGGCAGAGGAAGAGCATGTTGATTGGCTCGAGACTCAGCTTGGACTGATCGAAAAAGTCGGCCTCGAGAATTACCAGCAAAGCCAGACCTGATCGAACAGCGGGAGCGGCCCCTCAGGAGGCGGATGCTTCGATTCGTCTCTCGATAAAAGCAATCGCATCGTCAAGCCTGCGAATGGTCCGGTCCTGGCCTACCAACCAGACCGTGGAGTCAATGGGCGGTGAGACCGGTCCGCCCGTGACTGCCACACGTAGTGGCTGCCCCAGTCTTCCCATGTTGAGTTCATGCCGTTCAGCCACGTCCCGGATAGTGTCGGCGATTTTTTTCGGATTCCACTCGCCTATCGCTGACAGCTCGTCGCGAAGAACACGCATCGCATCGAGTATCACGGGCCTCAGGTTTTTTTTCGCCGCTTTCTCGTCGTAGCTTTCGAAATCCTCAAAACAATATCGAGATGCGCTCGCCATTTCCTCGAGTGTGCTGGCACGCTCGCGGTACACCTCGGCAATATTCGAAAGATCCGGACCAGCTGCAGGATCGATACCTGCACGCCGAACGAAAGACTCCAGATCCCCGGCAATCCTTTCGGGGGGTGCTGCGATAATGTGCTGCTGATTCAACCAAAGCAGTTTTTCGGGGTTGAAGGACGAGGCAGACTGGTTCACGTCGTCGATGTCAAACAACGCGATCATATCTTCCAGGCTGAACACTTCCTGGTCGCCATGAGACCAGCCCAGACGAACCAGGTAGTTCAGGACGGCCTCGGGCAAATAGCCGTTTTCCCGATAGTCCCTGATATCCACCGCCCCATGCCGCTTCGAGAGCTTCGCACCGTCCGGACCGAGGATCATCGGCAGATGAGCATACACCGGTGGTTTCGCCCCCAGAGCTGAGAGCATATTCATTTGACGGGGCGTGTTGTTCAGGTGATCGTCGCCGCGAATAACGTGTGAAATCTTCATATCAAAGTCATCGACGACGACGGTGAAGTTATAGGTCGGCGTACCATTCGAGCGAGCGATGATCAGGTCATCGAGCTCCGAATTCTGGAACTCCACGGTCCCTCTGACGCGATCCTGGACGATGACGTTGCCGTCGACCGGGTTTTTGAAGCGGATAACGGGGTCCACTCCGGGCCTTGGGTCTTTGCGCTCGCGACAGCGTCCATCGTATCGGGTCTTCTCGCCGCGCTCCATTTGACCCGCGCGCATTTTCTCCAGCTCTTCCCGAGTGCAATAGCACTTGTACGCCTTGCCGGTATCCAGCCATTCCTCAATAACTTCCCCGTAACGACCAAACCGGTCAGTCTGAAAAAAAGGCCCTTCGTCGGCGTCGAGACCGAGCCAGTCCATCCCGTCGGTTATCGCCTCGACGTTCTCAGGTGTAGAGCGCTCCTTGTCCGTGTCTTCAATACGTAGAACGAACTCCCCGTCATGGTGGCGCGCGTAGAGCCAGCAAAATAGCGCTGTACGTACGCTTCCCAGATGAAGTACACCGGTCGGACTGGGGGCGAATCGTGTGCGGACAGTCATGAATTCTTCGGGCAGGCAGGAATCGGCGCGCAGTGTATCAGACCTGTGTTGGCTGCGAATCTGACCTGTAGCCAATAGCCGACAAGCGGTTTGTCCATTTGCGTCAGAAGTTTAAAAGCACTACCTAAAGTTGCGCAAAGAAAAGTGTCTGGTATCAGCGACAGCCTGGCGTGTCCGCAGCCTAACAGTTCAAGGAAGAAATCCACCACAGCAACCTGTTTTATATACCGATTCTGAACTTGGCACATATCGTGCTTATGTAATGCGAAAGCAGGCCTGCCCGGTGTTCGCTTGGGCGTGCAGGCCCTGCAACGTGACGCGGCGCACATTTCTGGCAATCAGACGCCCGAAAAGTGCCGTTCCGTTTGTCTGAGTGTCTTCTGATGCGCAATACTGGACACCTGACAACGGCAAACTCGTCGAAAGGCGGGGACGCAAAGCCACCGGTCTAAGGAAACTTCTACGGCAGCGGGGCTACCAGGCGCGACCAATCAAACGCGGTCGTTGCATTCGTGTAGTTCACTGTTGCCGCTCGTCCCAAGCGATGGAGCGCACCAATGAACAAACAAGGAAACATCAGGCTTAGAGCGTCGACACCTGCGATTCTCGCATTGTGCACGTCCGCTTTATTCTTGACGGGTTGCCTGACAGGCAGCGAGGGCGTGATCCCAGACCCGGAAAACGGTTCGGGAACGGCGGATGGCGGCAATCGGGCGCCGTTTATCTCCGGCAATCCCCCGAGCGCCGTTTTGGCTGGCGACACCTTTTCTTTTACGCCCAACGCGTCGGATCCAGACGGGGACAGACTGACATTCAGCGTCGAGAACAAGCCCAGTTGGGCCACATTTGACACGCAGACCGGTGCGCTCTCGGGCACACCGACCATGGCGGATATAGGTCCAGTCAACGGTATCCGGATTTCTGTGTCCGATGCTCAGGAATCTGTATCAATGCCCGACTTCTCGGTCGAGGTCATGCAAGTAGGACCGGCCTCTACTACGTTATCGTGGTCGGCACCGACACAAAACGAAGACGGTAGTACGCTGACAGACCTTGCAGGCTACAAGATTTTCTACGGCCGAACTTCCGGGGAATACACGAACGTTATAGAGATCGACAATCCTTCTGTAACGACTTACGTCGTAGAGAACCTCGCGCCAGCGACGTACTACTTCGCCGCAAAGTCATTCAACTCCTCGGGTACCGAAAGCGCCTTCTCGGGTGAAGTAGTTCGCGACCTGCTCCTCTAGAACCACTCCTCCTGGTGAGAAGGACTCTCACTGGGAACGACCGCCGCCTCCACGAGCCACCAAATGATGGCGTCCCCAAGGGGATGGCCGCTCGCTGCGCGAGACGGCTGTCGGCCGCCTCCGGCGGCCTCGGATCGAACCCGGGGTTCTCGTCCCCGCAAACACATCACACAACGAAAAAGGGCCGCCCCGATCGGGGCGACCCGTTCTCGTAATATGGCGTCCCCAAGGGGATTCGAACCCCTGTTGCCGCCGTGAAAGGGCGGAGTCCTAGGCCTCTAGACGATGGGGACGTAGGATCTTGAAATTAAAGGCTTTGGTGGAGCTAGGCGGGATCGAACCGCCGACCTCTTGCATGCCATGCAAGCGCTCTCCCAGCTGAGCTATAGCCCCACGAAGGCGGGGACTTTACTGTCGGGCGATTGGGCTGTCAAGGCGCTCACAAACTGTCGTCTGCGGCTCCCGCACTGCCGGACGCTGGTCATGTTCCGCGCAGGAACGGTACTGACAGACATGTTGCCGATGCCTTGCTACGATTGCGGCGCAGTGCAGCGGGCATGTTGCGTACGAACCGGAGTCTCAAATGATCGACAGGACATCGGCGAGGATTTCGCTCGCGATCGGCTTGCTGATCGGCGGTTTCTTTCTTTGGCTGGCCGTTCGCGACGTCGATCTGCAGGTGGTCGGCGAATCCTTGCTGCGGGCCAACCTTTGGCTGCTGATTCCATTTCTCGTCAGTCTAACGCTGTTCTATTGGCTAAAGGCAGTGCGCTGGGCGATATTCCTCCGCCCCACCCGGGCCATTGCCTCACGCGACGTAGTACCTGCCATGATGATCGGATTTGCCGGCAACAATGTCCTTCCGGTTCGGCTTGGCGAAGTTCTCAGGATCGTTGTACTTGGCAATCAGCACAGCATCCCGAAATCGACAGTTCTCGGGACGATCGTGCTGGAGCGCGTGTTTGATGTTCTGACGATGCTGTTGCTTCTGACCCTCGCAGTGTATTCGTCGCCTCGAGTATCCGCGGAATTGCAAGCTGCGCGATCATTCATCTTGGTCGCCGCGCTGATGTCGGTGGCAATCACTTATGCCATCGCCGCGCCACCGCGTTGGCTGGTAACCGTGCTGCAGCCGCTGCAGAGACTGCTGCCCGATCGAATCCGTGGTTTTGTTGATAACAAGCTGGTACTGCTTCGACAAGGATTCGCTATCCTGACGCAGAGTTCACGACTTGAATTGGTGCATGTCGTGTCGAACTCGATCGTACAATGGACGCTACTCGGACTGTGTGTCTATCTATCCGCTATCGCTTTTGACGTCGCAGTGGACCCGGCGGCAGCTGTATTGATTCTCGGCCTGATCGTTGCGGGCATTTCGCTCCCAAGTGCGCCCGGTTTCATCGGTACGATCGAGTATTGCTTTGTACTCGGGCTCGGTCTGTACGGCATAGACGCGAATACGGCGCTTGCGGTCGGCATCTACTACCACGCCGCCATGTTCGTCAGCGTGACGTTGGCCGGATTCTATTGCCTTCGATCCATTGGTGCACGCATGACCGAACTCGCAACAAATGCATCAAACCTCAGAGACGCCGACAGCTGACATTGCCAGCGTCGAGCTCGCGCAGTCTCTCACGCATGCGGCAGTAGATCGCCTCAGGCAGGCGCCGCTTGTTCGAGACGGTAAACGTCACATCAGGTGATGGCTTGCTGGACCGGTAACCTAGCTCGGGATGCTCGTCCACCAACAGCTTCGACAATCGGTGAGGCCGCTGACAGAAGTCCTCATAGGCAATGATCCGAAATCGAGCCTCGCCGAGAATGTCGCGTTGCCGCTGGGCTTGCCGTTCGTGGAACACCACTTGACGGCATACGTCTTCAACCGGGTCGTCGGGTACGGGTTTGTCGTGGTGTACTCCATAAGCGCTACCAAGGTTTCCGTTGATATCCGTTCGCGCGATATAGAGCGATTGCGCCAATGCCAGCGGACTGCGCTGCAGGCAGACGAACGAAACATTGTCGAGCTCGGCGGCGATGAGAGACGCGCAGGTATTGAGTCTGTTCACCTTGGTAACTACGGGTTTGTCGTGCAGAGCGTCGAACGCGCCGAAGAATGCGCGCATGCGGGCACCGGATTCTGGCTCCAAAGCGGTCGGGACCTGTCGCCGGTCGCTGCCCAGCCAGCGATCCCAGATATAGAGCCCGTCATTCGCGCCCGCGAGACCGCGGCTCTTACCGTAGTAGGCTTGGTAGTCCCCGGGTCGAGCCTCAACCCAGCGCCGGAACATGCGATTCACTGTGATCGGCGATCGCGGCATCAGAGACGTGAGATTGTTGACGTAGGCAACCTCAAGCGTATTGATGAGATATTGGGCAACCAGTGTCGTTCCGCTGCGCGGCGGTCCAACGACCAGCAGCAACGGATGTGTCGAACGTCTGGCGCGTCGATAGAGCCTCTGCTCGACAGGTCGTAGCAGCAAATCCACCGGTGTCAGGAGCAAACCACCGGCCGCCATAAGCAAAGCCGATCGGGCGGCGGGCTTCTCCTCCGTCAATAGCCTTTTCGCCAGGCCAAACGGGTTTGACACGTGGCCCGGCACGTATCGTCGCCACCAGGGAGTTTCGGAAGCCGACATTACAGCGTGGCAATAGCCATCTAGTGGGAGAACTTCGGCCTGAACGTCGACAGGCGCTGCGTCGATTTAATTGAATCGATGTGCTGGCCCATCGTTACCGCTTCGAAGTTGCCCATCAGAATGTCAAAGAAGCCGTCCATCAATCGCAGTTTCTTTTCGAGCGGCATGGACATTGCCGGGAAAAACGAGAGGTCAGCATCGTCCTCACAGCCCATGAAATCAAGCGGATGCAACAACAACGATGGCTCCGTCCGCGTAATCCTGCACATTGCGGCGCTAAATCGGAGGTAGGCTCTCGCCAACAGTTCGCTGAATCCAGCCAGGTAAATCAGATATGAAAAGTGCACTGGCGTCTTGAACACCGGCATCGTCGTAACCGGCAGCTCGAGTAACTCGCCGCCATCGAGTTCCCAGCGATACGGTTTGACCGGCCGAAACGCGTCCGAAAAGCTGCCGAATAGCGCCTTGCGTTTTTCTTTTTCTTCTTCGGTGAGATTGCTGGTCGCAAAGAAATAGGCTCGCGCCAAAGGATTCAGGATGTTGGGGAATGCCGTCGCGTCGTAGTCATAGCCACGCTGTTGCAACACGTTCAGCGTGGCCGTCGAAATGCTGAAGCCGGGCCCTCGAAAACCTCTCACTTTTCTACCTGTCGCATTTTCGATCGCTGCCTCTGCCCTTGCCAATTCATCGTGCAACTGTTTTTCGTCGTACAAATGCAGCCAGGGCTCGTGATTGAAACTGTGACTCGCGATCTCATGCGACGATTCACCGAGCAGTTGAAATGCGGACCGATTCTTGTCCAATGATGCATCCTGACCGACGATAAAAAACGTGATTGTCAGGCCCTTCTCTTTGAGATATTCGAGAATTCTCGGTATTGCGATATCCAGGTAGCTCGGATACTCCTTCCAGGCCTCACTTCCGTGGGTCTTCAGATAAGACCATTTGTTGTCGAGATCGAGCGACAAACTCATCTTTGGCTGACGGCTCATTATTCCGCAGAGTCCAGTTTGACGGGGATGCCATTTGAAGCCAGGGAACGATCGGCCGCTTCGAGAACGTTGACGACGCGCAGGCCGTCGTGACCGTCACTGACAGGCGGGCGACGGTGGCGCACGCAGTCGAGAAAGTGCTCGCACTCGATTCGCAACGGCTCCCCGACCTTAATGTGCGGCACCGTAATGTCACCAAAACGCAAGCCGATGTATTCCGCAAACGAGTCGTAGTTGTCGTTGATTTCGGCGCCCTTGTCGTAGATCTTCAGTTTCTCGTTTGGCTCCAGATCGTCAAACACGGCCATCTTCTTGCTGCCAACGACAGTCAGGCGACGCGTCTTGTGCGGATCCAGCCAGCTCACATGCACATGTCCCATCGATCTGTCGCCGAAATTCATGCTCAAAAACACGACATCCTCGACGGCCTTTTGCAAGTAGCACTGACCACGGGCGGCCACATCTGTCGGCTCCAGGCCCAACAGATACAGGATCACCGAAATGTCGTGCGGGGCAAAATTCCAGAGTGCGTTCTCGTCCTGACGCACGGTTCCCAGATTGAGCCTTTGACTGTAGATGTAGCGTACGGTGCCAAGCTCGCCATCTTCGATCATCTGCCTGAGCCGGACAACGACCGGATGATATTCGAGCAAATGACCCACCATGACGATTCGGTCGAGAGATTCTCCCAGGGCGACAATCTCCCTGGCTTCCCGGGTCGACAGCACGAAAGGCTTCTCGACGTATACATCCTTGCCGGCCTGCAGCGCACGCTTGCACAGTTCGTAGTGCGTCGGGCCGTCGGTTGCAATGACGACTGCGTCGACCTCCGGGTCTGCCAGCACCTCCTGGACGTTGTCTGTCGTTCGTTCGGGATTCAGCTGCGCCGCGATTGCAGTGCGCTTGGCTTCGTCGAGGTCGCAAACATAGCGCAGCGTCGCGGAAGGAATCTGGCTGTAGTTTCGCGCGAGATTCTTGCCCCAGCCGCCAACACCGATCACTGCGACGTTAACGTTCTTATCAACGGTCATCCATTGTCACCTTCGATCTGTCCAATTCAACAGGTCATCGCCGATCCGTCTCGCCGCTTCCCCGGACCCGTAGTATTCGCGAATCCTTGCCTGCAATTTCGACGGGAACGGATCATCGTTGTTGACGCAATCGGCCACCGCCTCTTTGAGCGGCACGCCATGGTCTGTCACCAGACGATTTACGCCAAACTGCACGGTTTCCACCCACTCCGTTTCGTCACGCAATGTAATGCATTGGGTGCCCAATATGGCCGCCTCCTTCTGCAAGCCGCCCGAGTCGGTTACAACTACTGTGGCGGCCTCCGTCAAGGCGATCATGTCGAGATACGTCACCGGCTCCACAATCTTCAATTGCCCACGCAAGTCGAAATCCAGCGTTTCAAATACCTTGCGCGTCCGTGGGTGCATTGGGAAATACAACGGTAGTGTGTCGGCAGCGATATCCCGCAGCGCCATCATGATCACCCGCAGCGCCTGCGGCGTCGTATTGACGGGACGATGAATGGTAACCAGTCCAAAGCGGCTCTCCAGCAGACCACTATCGTCGAGGATTCGACTGCGGCTGCCGGCGATTTCACGGTTGAAGTCGACCGCGTCCAGCATCACATCGCCGACAAGCACGGCTCTGGACCGCAGGTTTTCATTGTCCAGATTCTCCATGGCTTGGCGCGTGGGCGCATAGAGGCGATCGCTGCAATGATCCGCAACCAGTCGATTGATCTCTTCCGGCATGGACCGATTAAAACTCCGCAGACCGGCCTCAACGTGTGCCACCCGCAAGTGGATCTTGCTGGCTGCCAGTGTCGCCGCGAGCGTAGAGTTTGTATCGCCGTAGACGATAACGATATCCGGCGCTTCTGCTGCCAGATACGCCTCCAATCTCGTCAGCATCTCGGCCGTTTGTGCGGCATGCGTCCCGGATCCCACGCCGAGATCAAGATCGGGTTTCGGAATCTGCAACAAGTCGAAAAACGATTGAGACATCGAAGTATCGTAATGTTGCCCGGTATGCAGGATCTTGTGCGTCACGCCCGTTCTGTTGGCCAGCTCTCTTGCAACGGGAGCAAGCTTCACAAACTGTGGGCGCGCACCGACGATCGAAACAAGGCAAGACATGGCTGGTTTACGCGCGATTAGCCAACGTTACGACCGAGAAACTCGGCCACGGCGTCAAAAACATACTCTTGCTGGGCCGCCGACAGCTCAGGATAGATTGGGAGTGACAGTACCTGTCTTGCGGCCGCCTCGGCATTCGGACAGTCCCCTTCGCGGTAGCCAAGCCCGCGGAAACACTGTTGCAAGTGCAGTGGCACCGGATAGTAGATTTCCGTACCAATGTTCCGCTCGGAGAGATGGGAACGCAGGCCGTCACGATCCTCGAGGCGAACAGTGTATTGGTTGTAGATGTGGCGGCCCCCGACCTGGACTTGCGGCGCCGCAATTTGACCAGTCAGCGGCGCCAGCATCGCATCGTATCTGGCAGCATTCTCTTGCCGCCCTGCCGTCCAGCTATCGAGGTGTACGAGCTTGACGAGCAAAACGGCCGCCTGCAACGCATCGAGACGGAAATTTCCGCCGATCATCGCATGGTAATACTTGGGTTTGCCCCCATGCAGCCGCAATACGCGGAGCTTCTCCGCCAGCGCATTATCGTTTGTCACGCACATGCCACCGTCGCCAAAGGCACCCAGGTTCTTGCTCGGGAAGAACGAAAAGCACCCTATGTCGCCGATCGAACCGGCGCGCCGTCCGGTACTGTCCTCAGAGCCGATTGCTTGCGCAGCATCTTCAACTACATACAATCCGAACTCTCGCGCAACTTTCATTAGCGCCGGCATATCTGCCGTTTGACCGAACAAATGCACTGGCATTACTACGCGTACGTTTCCTCCGGTCGCCTTGTTCACGACGCCTGCATCCGTCGTCTCGCACTGCTCGCGCAAGAAACGCCGCACCTTTTCCGGATCGATATTGTAGGTGCGTGGTTCGATGTCGATGAAGACCGGCCGCGCGCCGAGCCTGGCAATGACGCCGCCCGTCGCAAAGAAAGAGAAAGGCGTCGTTATTACCTCGTCACCGACGCTCACATCCAACGCCATCAACGCGACCAGAAGCGCGTCGGTCCCCGAGGAAACCCCGATGCCGTGCGCGGCCTGGCTGTAGCTTGCGATCTGGTTCTCGAGTTCGACAACGTTGGGACCCATGACAAAATACTGGCTGTCGCAGACGTCACGTATTGCTGCCTCAATCGTATCCCGCAGTGGCGCATACTGCGCTTTCAGGTCAAGCAGCGGCACGCCTTGCACGGCGTTGCGTTCAATCTCGACGTCAGGCTTCGTCACCGGTTATCTCCTCTACTTTTTGGCCCTGTTTCCGGTAGTGCTTTCCGCAAGCAAGGCATTCGACACTATCCACGTCTTCGTCACTACCGAGAGCCAGCTTTTCGCCGCATTGGCAGACGAATCCCCGTAGTCGACCAGGATTGCCAACCACGAGCCCGTAATCGGGCACATCGCTAGTGACCACAGTGCCCGCTCCGATAAAACAGTAGCGACCCAGAGTGTTGCCGCAAACAATTGTCGCATTGGCACCGATGCTCGCCCCACGCTTTACCAGCGTAGCTTGATACTCGTGCTTTCTTTCGATTTGGCTTCGAGGATTGATTACATTGGTGAAAACCATGGACGGGCCGCAAAACACATCGTCTTCAAGTACCACTCCCGTATAAATACTGACGTTGTTCTGCACTTTTACGTTGTCACCGACTGTGCACCCTGGTGATACAACGACATTCTGTCCGAGGTTGCAGTTTCTCCCCAGTCTGGCACCCGGCATGATATGGCTAAAGTGCCAGATCTTGCAGCCAGCGCCGACTTCCGCACCGTCATCGATGCATGCAGTCTCGTGCGCAAAGAAATCGCTTGCCATTGTCATTAGCCTCTCAGAACGCCGCCCGTGACTGCCACGCATTGGAATTCTCAGCGTAGAATGCGTTTACCATGCCGACAACTTCATTGTTATTCAGTGTTGCATTGACAAACTGCGAGGTATTCAACGCAAAAAGTCCCGCATGACGCGTGCGAACCTCTGGTACGAGGTCTGAGTAGCCCAAGACCTGGAGTGGTTGAACCCGAACCGCCCGGTTGACATGCACACTCTCGATCTGTGAGGCGTCAAGATCGGGCAGCATCCTTCTTGCTCCGGACATGAACTGCGCCTCGATTTCGGCATCCTCCTTATCGAGCAACGGGTCCGTTGACAGTACGTATTTGGGCAGATACGTCAGATACTTGCTATCGGTGTTTTTGACGTCCACAACAGTACTCATGCCGATCATACCGGTGAACGGCAGGGACCTATCGGCAATATTCACAACATAGTAAGGCACAAGCGGCTTGCTGCTAACCACGACCGGACATAGTACGCCGAGATATTCGACATCGGCACGAGGATCGTTTACGCGTAACAGATCTGGCGATACGATTCTGCGAAGGACACCGACCGGACTGGTGACCACAACGTGATCGTAGTCCGCACCACCACTCTCCGTCTCGACACGCAATGTCGACTCATCAACCGCATCGACTGCAAACACGCGGGTGCCGGTCTGAACATTTCCTCCGGAGTCCCGAATCTGCGATTCAACCTTGTCCAGCACCATCTTGTAGCCACCGCTGACATGGCCAAGTTGCTCAGCGCTCGCCGACGTGTCGCGTGCTGAAAACATGCGCTTTATGTACGACCAGATGAATACCGCGGAAACCCGCTTGTAATTCTCGCCAAGCTTTGCCAGCAATAACGGTTTCCAGAGCTTATGGTAGTTTTCCGGACCCGATACTCGCAGAAGGAATTGCTCGACAGTTTCCTGTTCGAGACTCCTCCAGTCGTTGATACGCGAGCAATAAAGCAGCGTCCACGCCAATCTCATTTTTGACGGCAGCGAAAGCAGCGGAAACTTCAGAAATTCTATATTGCTGCTGATCGAGTGCATGACGCCGTCGAGGTAGAATCCCGTGTAGGTGCGCCGCCATTCGAGGTATCTCGACAAACCGATTTCATCGAGATACGCGATCAGATTTCGATCGCTCGGCAAGATGACATGGTAGAAGCGATCCCAATAGAAGCCACCATAGTCATGCCAGGTCGACAATCCTCCGAGTTGCGGCGCAGCTTCGACGACGGTGACGGCGTGGCCATCCCGCGCAAGTTTGCTGGCCAGGACCATCCCGGTCAAACCACCTCCAATGACGCAGAAACTGCGAATAACCCCTACCTCACTTACCGGGTTTCTCGGACAATTCGGCAAGAGCCTGCCGCTGCCAGTCAATAGTCCGCCTCAGCCCTTCATCGAGAGAGACCTTTGCTTTGACGCCCAGTACCGCTTCACTATGGCGCGTGTCCGGGACACGGCGCCGAACATCCTCATACTTCTTGTTGCTGAAGGATTCGTACGGAACGAACTCAACTTTCAACTCGCCGGGGGTCTCGCTGACGGCCTTGATTCGCTGCGCGAGTTCTAGAATCGTGATTTCATCGTTGGAACCGATATTGAAGATGTCACCGTTTGCCGCATCGTTGAACGTAGCGGCGTATATTCCATCAATCGTATCGGATACGAATGTGAAGCTGCGAGTCTGTTTACCATCGCCATGAATTGGAATGACCTCGTCATTCAATACGGCGTTAATAAAGACGGGAGGCGGCCCACCCCACCAGGAAAGCGGCTGACGCGGCCCGTAAGAACCGAAAAACCGCAGCAAAGTGACTGGAAAACCATAAGCGTCCTGATAGGCCAATGCCAGATGCTCGTCGAACAACTTGGACACCGCGTACGCCCAACGAGGCGACAACGACGATCCAATGACGCTATCCGTGTCGTGCTCGGAAAACGGTAGCTCCGGGTTTCTGCCATACACGTCGGACGTCGACGCGAGTACACACTTCACACCGCGACGTTTTGCAAACTCCAGTACGTTTTCCGTGCCGCTGTAGTTGATTTTCAGTGTATCGATCGCTTTGCCGTAACGAGGAATCTTGAACGCCGCAAGGTGGACCACGACATCGACGTGCTCTTCAATGGAATCGAAAACAGCTGAGTCGACCGCATCGGCCTCCAGGAATCGAAATCGATCGTCCGGCATTGCGAACGCTATGTTTGCGAGCCTGCCCATCGACAGATTGTCGATGCCGATTACGCTGTGGCCTTCCAGCAACAAACGCTCCAGAAGATTCGAGCCCAGAAACCCGGCAACTCCCGTTACGAGCACAGTACGTCCTGCCATCTGTTGATTATCCTATTTCAAGTATTGGCCGTACCCGACCCAAACGAGGTCTACGGCTAGCACGCCAATGCTACAGAACCCGCTTCCGAGGGACATGCTAGAAGGTCACAATTCAGAGCGTGACTGGAGTCTCAGCGTTTCTTGAGGCGGTGCTGACGCCGCAGGGTCTGGGACCCGAGATCAAACAATTCATCGAAGTACTGCTTACTCTGTAGAGCCAGAATTCCGAGTCCGACCAGCTGGACAGCCAACATTGCGGTCAACAACCCGAAGATAAATGTGTGGGGATACTGCGAGTATGCTGTCGCAAATGCGGCTGAAAACGAGTCAGCGAGCCCGGACTCTCGCAGATCATCCAGTGCGTCGAAATAATGCACAAACATCCAGAAGTTGACATAGGCAGAAAACACCGCGATCAGGAGACCTGGAATGATGAAGAACAGAAACGGCCGGAATATAAAGCCGGCGAAAATTGTTGCGAACATATGGCGTGCGATTCGCATGCTCGAGATTCTGGTTTGGGCAACGTCGAGCTGCGGCCCCCAGTCGAGGCGCCCCGGAGTTTCGACCACTAACCCGTTAAGAATCAACGCCTTATGTATGATCTCCGGCATTATGTCCATTCCCATGGAGCGCAGATTTGTTGAGCGTATGAAGTTGCCATCGTAAGCCCTCATCATCGACGTCAAGGTCGAAAAATGTCCTTTCGCGAAGAAACTCAGGAAGCGATTTCCCCAGATGCTGAGTGTCCGTCGAAGCCACGGCACGTTCCGCGTAATTCCGCCGGACATATAGGGCGAGGCCAACACGACTTTCGCATGCTGGTCCCTCCAGATCCGGGCGAGATCCCCTATATGCTGTACGTCATAACTCAGGTCAGCATCGAGCGTGATGACGCAGTCCCCATGCGAGTTATTGAATCCAAACCTGAGCGTCTGACCGAGGCCGAAGTTCGTTGGATGGTGCAATGCAAATACGTTGTCGTGCATAGCAGCGAAATCATCCACTATAGTTAGTGTGTCATCGTCGCTGCCATCATTGACAATAATCATCTCCCAAAGAAACTCGTCTTCGATCCGGCGGAGGTAATCGAGTATCTCGGCCAGATGAGTCTTCAGTATCGATTGCTCGTTATACGCGGGCACGATTACAGATATCACCGGCAAGTTACTGACAGGGTCTGGCATTAGGCTATCTCTCCAAAAGTCGAAAGAAAAAGGGAAACCGCACGGATTATAATCTACTCAACGCGGCCAGCTTGGAAGCGAATTGGCTCCAAAAATCGATACTCCGTTCTCAGCAATGCGGGGTATTTCCATCTGTTTGGCGAATCTCAAGTAACCAGGAACGCGAAGCCGACATACTCACGTGCAAGAAACAGTCAGGAATCAATCTCATTGGCCGCCAATAATCGCAGCAATTGCTGCGGTGGTCTTTTACATAAGTCTCAGAATACTCGGCTGGTCGAACTCGCCGGAGCTGGAGGATCATGACAGCGTAGTCTATTTGTTGGCCGCGGAGATGTTCCGGTCGGAAGGTTGGCAGGCTGCCTACCGAATGAGCCCGGACATGACGCCGCTGTTTCCGCTTCTCACGGCGTTGGTTTCGGTATTCACCAACGACACTGAAACCGCGGCTCGCATTGTGTCCTTTTCTTCGTCGATCGCGACATTGGTGGCTGTATACTGGCTCGCCAAACGCCTGTGCGGCACGTGGGCCGGAATTCTCGCGATCGTCATTTTGTCGGCCAGCGGAGGCTACTTCTTCCGCACATCGTACGCGGTCCTGACCGAGCCACTGTATGTCGGTTTGGTTAGCTGGATTGCCGTCGTATTCATCGCATCGCTACGGAACCCGCGGCCTGGGCATGCCATCTCGCTCGGAATCCTGTGTGGCCTCGCGTTCCTTACCAGAGTTGAAGCCGTCCTCCTGCCGTTCGCACTCGCTGTACTCCACTTGGTGTGCTGCCAACTGAATAACTCGCCAAAGCCATACCTGGCCATTGCGCGAAACTATCTTATCGTCCTGTTTCTAGCCGCTCTGGTTGCATCGCCGCAGGTCATACGAGTCAGTAGTGCTTTGGGTGATTTTTCTCTGAATGGCCGATTTGTCCGAAGCGAAATCCGCGCCATTCCTGGCGAGTACTCTCATGACGATAGGCTGTTCGGCCTTTGGTTTGACCCGGAAGTCAGAAATCTGGAGTACCTGTACGAACATCCCGAAACTCGTCAGAAGTTGGCACAACGAGTGGAACCGCTCGATAATCTGCAACGTCATTTGAGTATTTCTCGCAGCAACATACAGGTCCTGCACGATACTCAGTTGGTCAGACTGGTCGGGTTGCCAGTGATCGTCTTCCTAGTCATCGGGCTACTATCACTGGTGCGCGCTGGCAGACACACGGATACGATTGCGTCAGCAGGATTGCTTGCAATACTTCTGGTCGCACCGATCTATCATTTAATAACGCTGCGCCATCTGCTGGTAATTGTTCCGCTGGTGTGCGCCCTCGCCGGTATTGGGATCATTGATGCATCGCGGATGATCGCAAGAAGTTTCGGAAGCCGGCACGCCGCCGCAGCGGCGGTGGCTGCGCTTGGACTCACCGCAGCAATAGCACTACCAACACTCGAAATCAGCAAGCACATCCGCCAACCCGATGACGTAAACCATGAATATGACCACGATTCCCTGCAGCACGTGGCGAGAATGATTGAAGGATTCGCGCTGCAATCCGGTCAGAAGCCCACGATAATGACGAGAAAGAACTACGTCGCGTATTTTTCCGACTCAGTTCCTGAGGGTTACCCTTTTGCCGACCTATCCGGTCTGCTTCGCTACATTGACGGGCGAAACATCGATCTTCTTTTTGTCGAAGAGAAGTTTCTTGAAGACTACCCTTTCTATAACGACATCGGCAGTGACGCCTGGAATGAGCACTTTGTCACCGTTTATGTGAATGAAGATCAACCCGAAAATCGCCAGGCGCTCTTTTCGCTCAATCAATGATTCTCTCGATACTAGTCCCGAGCGACGCGACGTTCTCTCTCGGTCTTCGATTTTGCTCGAGAATTCAGTTTGGCTCTGAACACAGTAGCCAGACCACGGCTATTCGTCCCCGGAAGTACCGGCAGGTACTCGTGTTCTAGTCGCGTAACTAACAGTGGCTTACTCAACTCATCGCACTTGAAATCGGGCAGGACACCCACGTGCACCGCGGAATAACCGGCTTCCGCGGCAATCCGGTAGGAATCCACCGAGCCCTTGAACCATGGATAACAGAAATGCGTGACCCGCTTTCCACGCAGTCTGGCTTCCAACGTCTCCCGGGACAACACCAACTCGGACCGTATAGCCGCGAGTCGATCCAAATCGGATTCATGTTCACCCCGGGAACAGTCGACGTCTGCAACAGTCTCGGAATAGTAGCGTGTGAGTCGGTCCCGCCAATCAGATCGACCGAAAAAGTCGATACCGCCATTCTCGCTCACGAAATTGGCGCAAGCCTCTCTAACATGCAGAGAATCAACGAAACGACGTTGCTTGCCGAAACGGCTAGCACTTTGATAGACCGGATGCCCGAGCCTGAGGTCTCGCACAAGACTGCCGGTTCCGTCATCGTAGACGGGAACGTGGATGTTCCCGTAGTAATACGGATCAAATCCCGGGTTGACGAAGTCAACTACGTCAGGGCCAGTCGCGATCAGGGAATGATGTACACCATGCGACTGAACATCGACCAGACCGGACTCGTGCATATGCACGATTTCTTTCCAATTACATAAAGGGTGTTGGCCATTTGTGTGGCTATTGCCCTCCGGCATTGAGCTGTGCGGACGAGTTTCTGAAGACTCTGGAACCAGCCCGGTAATCACGAACAGCATTATCTTGTATTCAAACTTTTCCAACAGCGGGAAAGCATTGGTCCAGACTGAAGTTAGCGCATCGTCAAACGTGAGAACGATTTCAGTGCCGTCGTTCTCGTAGGACGGATCATTCAATCGCTCCAGCAACTCGTCGCCGTCCAGTGTCTTGTATTTGTTCCTTGCCAGGAACTCGAGCTGTTGTGCGAACTCCGGCAAGTCTGCTTCGTGAAAACAGAACACAGGAATATCGGAAAACGATCGCCTGCCGTACACGAATCCCGGCATTCTCCCAGAAGACAAGGCAAGGATCTCAGGCCAATTTTTGCCAACTGATTTTGCCAGTGATCGTAGAGTTCCAGCCAACATTAACTCAGATTCTCAATCAAAAAACAGCGTCGCGATTCAATCTTATTTACGCGTGCACCAGTTCCGCATAGTGCGCACCAAGCTGAGCGGTGATGCCTCGAATCTCAAAGTTATCTTTGTACTTCTGTAAAGCAGCTGCCGACAGTCGCCGGCGTAACGAGGCGTCTTCGAGCAATCTTGTTACTGCGGCAGCAAGGAGATCCGGCGACTCAGGGGGTACAAGCAGACCAGATTCATCGTCAGTTATCAATTCCGGAACGCCGCCGACCGCAGTTGCTACGACGGGCACACCGAGTGACATCGCCTCGATATTCGCGATTCCCAGCCCCTCGGCCAGCGAACAACTCACGTATACGTCAAACTCCGATACCACATACCCGATGTCTTCCCTGTGTCCCAGAAACGACACCTTCTCCGAGATTCCCAAATCGGCGACGAGCGATTGAAGATCAGCCATCAGATCTCCCGCCCCGACGACCACGAAATGAGCTCTTGGAAAGGACTCCAGGACGCGCGCCGCAGCCCGCAGGAAGTTGCTATGACCTTTGACGGGATCCAGTCTTCCCACGATACCGACAGTCATACTCTCTTCAGGAAGGCCGAGATCGCTGGCCAACTGACCCTTCTCGCCTCGTCTTTGGAAACTGGCAATCTCGGACGGAATCGTATTGTAGAGGATGGAGAGTGACTTCCTTGGCACAAAGCGACCCTCGGTCATGAACTCGGCAACGGCGGCGGAGACTGCGATGCTTTTGGTCGTCGCTGGGGCCAATACGAAATCGACCACTTTCTGGACGAGTGGTACCGAGTCATCGATCATATGCTCATGAACGATACAGGGAACACGACATAGTAGTGCAGCTATTCGTCCGAAAGTGCATGCACCGTAACCATGACAATGCACCACCTCGATATTTCTCTGTTTGATGACCCGTACGAGGTCGGCTACGGTTCTCGGGTCAAACTTGCCGCGGTCGAGATCAACGATTTCTGCACCAATGGCCTGGAAGCCTTCAAGCCCGCCCTCCCGGCCCCGCAACACACATAGGGTCAGCGGAAACTGGGAGTCTTCGAACTCGGGCCACCACGTCATCAACAACCTTGCGACACCGTGAACCGCAGCACCTCGCATCGCGCACTTGTCGACAACCTGTAAAACGCGATATTGACTGTTCGAATTTTTTTCTGAATTGCTCATGCGGCGAACCACTCCCCTACGTTATCCCGGATTCCAGGACGTAGAGACTGCGCCATCCATTGTGTGTCGAATCGAATGCTATTTTTCGACCCGACGCATCCCAGCGGGGATGCAGATCGCATCTCCATTCCTGTCGAAATTTCGCAGGTGCGAAGTACCTGCCCAGATCGGTGATACCACTTTCCGAATGAAACAACATTAGACGTTGTTCACCGTAGGTGTCCGGATATGTGTCTGTCAACACGGTTTCTTGATCAAACCGATAGGTTGGATGGCCATCCCGCAACAGAACTCCGGCCCCGACATCAGTCCTCGTCCCCGCCTGGATATCGAAGAGATAGTATCGACAACCTCCGTCCTGGCTTACCGTTGCGAGGACGCTGTCAGAATCGCGCCAGCAGAAATGCGAGACCATTCCGCGATCGTGAACTACGGTAAGATTATTACCATCACTATCGCAGGTGAGCAACCGACAGTGTCTTGACGATCCCAGCATCCACAAATGCAGGAAGAGAAACCGATCTCCGCTGGGGCTGTACATCAAGTGATTAACGTAGTGCTCCCCATCTGGCATGGTTTGCTGTGGCTCGAAAGCCGCCAGGTCCTGAAGCGAAATCAGAAGGTTCCGCACCCTCGTAGCATAGTCATACACCCAGATTCCGTCATTACCGGGACACTTGTCTCCCTGAGTCTCGTCGTCAAAATTTACGTACCCGTAGCCTTTCCGCAGGCGATGAAGGCGTGAAAAGTTGAGGGTCAATCCCGCATGCCCAAGTGGATGAACATCGTAGATAGGACAGTCATGTTCCTGAACACTCGAATCCTGACCCAAGCTTCGAATTATTGAGCCGTAAGTGCCATTGACGATCGTGTTGTAGCCAATGTGCTGAAGATTCTCGTCGGTCGATGGCCACCACCGAAGCCGACATCCCTGCTGCCAGCACCATGTCGACGTGTTGCCGACGCGATGAAAACGATCCGGCCTGTGCAGATCAAAGTAACCGACCTGGACTTCGTCGCCGGGCTGCGGAGTTCTACAAAACCGATCTCCAACCATCGCGAGAAGCCGTGTACTACGCTTATCGAAGGGTGAGATGTCGTAGTAACCAAACCAACATTGCTTCTCGGGCAAGCCGTATTCAGTAAGTCCGTCAGGTGCCCGATTCTTATTCAATCCTTGACCAAGTCCGCGACGGATTCTACGCACAACAATCGGCAACGCAACTTGCGCCCGCTCCAGCGGAGCCCTCAATTCGGGACCCAGCAATGACAAGACCCAGAGCTTGAAACGCTTCCATTTACTCTGTTTCTTCATCGTTGAGCCTCTGTGTCGGCACGCAGATAGAATCGAATACTCAATGCCATTGCCAGGAACCAGGTCGAGTGGAAAACCATATTCGCAATTGCCACACCGATCAGATCGAACTGATTGAGCAGCGGAGCGAGCATCGCCAGATAGGCAACTGTTGCGACTACGTAAATCTGCAAAATTCGTTGCGGGTGACCCATCGACAGTACCGCCGGCCTGAACGCAACGCCGAACATATAGACATTCACGCCCGCCATGTACGCCAGCAGCAATACGTATGCCGACGAGTACTCTGCACCTACGGTAACATTGAGCATCCAGTTGCCGAGAATGAAGAATCCTCCCCACATGGCAATGCCGCCAAGTCCGCACAAGACGCCGACGCGAATTATCGTGTTCCGAAACCGGCTCTTTCTGTTCTCTGCCCACAGGCGGGCTATGTCCGGATACACCGCCTGCTGTAGCGGATCAGAGAACTTCAGCGGAATGCTTGCGAACTGTTTGGCCACTTTGTAGATACCGGCTGCAGCTGCTCCCATGACTCCACCCACGATCAACACGTCTAACTCGCGGGCGCCCAAACGGACTGCGCTACTCAGGTTCGTGGTCGTCACAAATCCCCATATTCCGGAGAACTTTTGCCCGATTCGACCCATTTTGGTGCTTAATACGTCGCCATACCCCTGGCGTCGTAGCTCCATCCAACCCAGCGCGAGGAGAATCAGATAGTCCAGGACCTGAGCTGCCATCCAAACAGCGAATACCACCCAAACTCCCGACTCCGCGAACCAGACAACGATCAGAGCGACCATTCGAATACTTGCAGAAATAACGCGCTGCCACGCTAGTGTGTGAAACCGTGAAAAAAGTCGCAATACGGCCGTCGGTGTCGAAACCAGATGGAACAAGATCGTCAGCGAATAGACTTTCGCAAGGTCGATCGTCAACTCATCCCAGGCAAAAAACTGCGAAGCGAAAAAAATAATCGACAGCGCAACGAGCGTTCCAACGATCGAACCGACCGCATCCAGACTGAATCCGAATTTGATCAGTGCACGAAAATCGGAGTCTCGGTTTGCCGTCAGAGAGTCAGCGCCGTACTTGATCAATGCCTGCCAGGACTGAAAATTGAGCAGCTGATCGACGAAACGCGTATACGTCTGGGCAAGAACCAAAACTCCAAACATCTGCGGTCCCAGAATCCGCGCTGCGATCGCCAGGGAGACAAGGTCGATTGCAGCCGTGATGATATTGCCGGTGACCAGGATGCTGGCGTTCTCGATCAGCTTCCGAAAGAACTTATCCCTAAACCAGGTCACAGTACTTCCTTGTCGATGAACTCGAGGATCTGACTAACTTTGTTGTCCATCGAGTATTTTCGCGAGTCCGTGTATGCCGCTTCTGCAAGGCGATAGGCCAGTTCCGGATCATCGATGAGCCTTGCGATTGCTCGACCGAACCCTTGAACGTCCTCTGGTTTTACGAGCAAAGCGTTGGACTCATGCGTGAGAATCTCACGGACTACCGGATGGTCAGAGGCGACAATTGGACGTCGTGCATTCAGGTATTCGAAGAGCTTGAGCGGCGACATCCAGTATCTGCAACGGACGAAATCAGCAAGCGGCATCACCAGAATGTCTGCGGCTGCGTAAGCTTCCTGCAGACGACTCGGTTCCAAGAAACCGGCCAACTCAACCCGGTCTGCGACATTGCACTTATCCACTAGAGCGCGAATCCGGATGGTGTCGGGATCATTCTCCCCTCCTCCGCCCACCACAGTCAGCCGTGCTTGCGGAACGAACTGCATGGCTTGTACGAGGAAATCGAGCCCGCCAAGCGGATAGAAATTTCCGATATAGCATACATTGCTCAGTCTTCGTGACTGCGGCAAAGGATCGCTCGCGAAGGGTATGGCACAGCTGTGTATGACTTTCGCCGGCTCCGCCGCCCCCCACTTCTTGGTGGCGAAATCGAGCAGCGTCTGCGTTATGGCGAGGCGTCCGTCCGCGTTCAGAAAAGTGTACCTTTCGAAATCCAGGACTGGGCTGACCGAGAACAACTGCTCTTCAGGTACCTTGTCCAGGTACTTTATCTCATGTAACTCGAATACGACCTTGTAACCCAACAAGCGCCTGAAAAAAACGTGGAGACTCGGAAACCGGTAGCCACGGGCGAAAAATACGTCGTATTTTCGACTTTCACTTGTGAAGAGCAGCCGCATCAAGCGGCCCAGGTGGAACATAGCCCCCCTGAACTGCGCTGCCCTGCCCTTCGCGTTTTCTGTTTTCGGTGTTGCCTGAATGACAACATTGAAGCGCTCACATTCAGTAAAACCGAAGAAAGACATCAATTCGGCGGAGGACCGGAAATACCAAGTACCAACGTAAAGCGTTACTTCGGCTCCGGCGCGCGCCAGATAGTAGGCCACCCGTATCGTTTGCTGATTGCCTGCAGCACGCGGTGTTCCGGTGATGAACACATGAAACAGTATCCTCACGTGATTCACGACGCCCGAATCCCTCGGAACAACGTCTCGTATCTCTCCACCGAGGCCGTCAACGCATAATTTTGTAGAACGTGCTTTTCAAGACGCTTCCCCGAACTTTCCCTAAGGGCTGGCGACTCGACAAGCTCCCACAACAGACGCCCGAGTTGTTCACTGGACTCCGGATCAAAGAAGTAATGGTAGTCCTCGGGAAACACGCAGATTATCTGATCCATCCGGCTGGCAACTACGGGCAAACCCGTTGCCATCGCCTCGAGCAGCGAATTCGACATGCCCTCGGCATGCTTCGTCGGAAACACGAACACATCGGACGCTTGTAAGAACTGCTCGACATTCCGTGCATCGTCAACAACAAGAACGTTGTTCTGCAGGCTGTTTTCGTCGATGAATTGAAGCAATGACGGCTTTGAGTCGGTTACCTGTCCCTCTTCTGTTGCGCCGAGCAACAACAACAGAAAATCATCAAAGCCCCGGTCCAGAAAGTGCTTGGCCACTTTAAGCAGGGCAATCTGGTTTTTGGCCTCGACAAATCGTCCGGTATTGATGATGACTGTTGCTTCTTCCGGGATTCGCATCGTGTGCCGCAAGGCACGTTTCTCATCGCTGCTCACCGGGTGGTACACGTTCGTATCGACACCATTCGCTATCACAAGGTTTGAATCGAACCCATGCGCCAAACCTTTGGCCCTCACCGCGTCCGACTGGTTGATTATGGTCTCCGACTTTGCGAGCACTTTCCTCCAAAGCAATGGCGGTAAGAACAACCGTTGCAGAACTCCTGCAACAGAACCAGAACTGGGGTCGAGTACTGAATCGTACAGTGAAGTACTGGTGGAACGAATCACATACGGCTTTCCGGTAATCAGTGCAGCAAGATACGCTGGCAGTAGATCCGTCAGTCTTGAGCAGGGAACACAAACAACGACATCGTATTCATCCTTGAATTTGACAAGATAGCGAACGAACGCGACCACGCAAAATATCTTCGAAAGCCATCGAACACGGTTCTTGCTGAATCGCTCAATTTCAACACCATCCAGCACCTCATGTTTCCGCAGGCCGGGCACCACCATTCTTGTCAGCACCTTCATCTGGTGGCCCTTGTTGACGAGCCCGACGCAAATCTGGTGAACGTTCTTCTGGGCACCACCTAGGATCGGCAGATATCGGTCAATCAGGACTATTGTTCGCAATACTGGCTGAGACATATCGTTCAAATGTACTCAAATAGCGTACATTCAGAATTGCATCGAAAATGTGGGTGGTATGGTTCGAGTCTGAACGCGCTTCGACTCGGGTGTAGATGCGATTTTATCACCCCGGATGCTCACGATATCGAGTAATTCCTGCAACTAGGACCTGCGTCACACTATCTTGCGCGTACCTGATCCCGTTCCGCTGCATGCCTGGTGTTCGTCGGCGAAGCGCCCTAGCGGCCTGGAGCGTCGAATTCTCCTGCCCGCCACAGCATCACTTGCAATCCCCTACGGCCGCAGGTAACCGTATTTGCTCAGAGTCTCGCTCGCCACCAACTCGATCTGGTCCTTGTCGTGCTCTGACAATGCCTCGAAACTTCGGCTGTTCATATTTTGAATAGACTCTTCTTTGTTGCCTACATGCCATGTCCTGTTCAGTGCTTCAGGCGCAAACGGTGATAGCGCCAGAAACTCAGTAATACGCCCGAACACGGTCGCAGGATCTTCAGTCAGGTCCTCATAGCTGACCTGCAGGAACCTCTCCATCTTTTCGGCATCCTCGCTAATCAGCCTGTCAGATTCCCGCCATTGCTTTGCGCACTGCCCGATTGGATATGGCCCTGAATACTCCGGATTACCGTAGCTGGCTGGATTCGCAGATCGACGGATTCCCTCCGCGACAGCGTACCCATTTCGCACAATCGAAATGATGTAAGCCGGCTTGAAGTGCTCTTGCAAAAACGTCATTCGCGTCGCATTGGTCACGGACTTTTCCACGAAATTCGAGGAGCTCTTTGAGAACGCAAGAGACCATTGCCTTTTGATTCTCTCGATGTCCCTATCGGATCGGTCACCTGGTACCAGACGTACCTGATCTTTGCACTCCGTCCACATTCGTGGCCAGCCAAACTGCTCAGGAAAAGGTAGCCGATCGGTGAAGTAAATGCCCTCCTCAGGCAATCCCGAAACCTGCGGGTGACTGGCAAGAACTTTGGATAACAGGCTCGTTCCGGAATTGTAGCAGCCAACGATGAAGATCCACCTGTCGACCAAGGGGACACTTGCGAAAGGAAGCAAGAGCTTTTGCGACACCCTGGACTGAAGACGCAGGAATTTTGCTGTTGCCCTTCGAATCAGCGATGGAGAATTGGTCTTAGCCACTGGTACATCCATTTTGATCTTCCACTCGGAAAGGACCTATCGCCGCTCGATGATCGGCTTGGCCGGATTGCCGCCGGCTATTTGCCGTGGCCCAATCGAATGAGAAACAACCGAATGAGGAGCAATGATGCATTGATCCCCTATCTCCACACCGTCCAAGATTGAACAGCCCACCCCAATCCACACATCGCTTCCAATAACGATGCCTTTTGATGTCTTGCCCTGGATTACAACTGGCACGTCCATACGGTCGTACAGGTAGTCGTTGCCGATCACACTTACGTTGGGCGCAAGCATTGTGAAATCGCCGATAGTGACCCCACCACTTTCGGCTGCGATGAAACAACCGGTCGAAATACTCACATTCTTGCCTATCGTCAAAGGCCCCTCGGTTGCCTTGATCTTGCTGAAAGACCCGATCTCAGTTCCGGGCCCAATTTTCAGATTCTTGCTTAACTCGACTTCTGCCCTCGGGCTGACTTTGCAGCGGTATTTCAACAGATAGTAGATTGAAACAAATATCGAAGGCACCAAGAATCGTTGAGCTATCTTTCTGAGATTCATCGTTCGCAATCCTCTAAGTCTTGGAGCTCGAAGCCGGCAACAGGTTTTTCTCGCGATACCAGAGCACCGTTTTTCTCATTCCTTCTTCGAGAGTTACCTTCGGGCTGAATTTGAGCATTCGCCGAGCTTTGGAAATGTCAAAGGCCCTGTTGTTTTTGAAGAATCGCACTCGCCTGACGTGCAAAGGCGGTTCGATCCGCATCGGCACAAGTGTCTTTTCAAGGACCCACGCCATCGAGATAAGTAGCCAATAGGGCAGTCTAACTCTCGGTTTGGCAGCTCCGACAGCCTCGGCTGCCGTATCGATGTATTCTTCCAATGGCAAATAATCACTCCCCCCAATGAAGAATGCCTCGCCATTTACGCCGGGTGTTTCTGCAGCCAGCAGAATGCCTGCAACGACGTCAGAGATATACACGGCGTGAAAGTTCTCACGACAGGGGCCGACTTTGAAGAACGTGCCCTTCGAGAGCATCGAAAACATCTTCAACATTCGCAGGTCGCCAGGCCCGTATATCGAACATGGACGAACGACCACAACCTCCATGTTGGAGGACTCGGAGACCTCCAACACGCGGCGCTCCGCTATTAGCTTCGTCTCCTGGTACAAGTCTCCGGGATGGAACGGCGCATCTTCCGAGGCAGGAGTAGACCGCACATGACCGTGAACGCCAATCGTAGAAACGTGAACGAAGCGATCGACGCCGGCCGCTTCTGCCGCTTTCAACATTGTATTGGTGCCATCCACGTTGATTGCATGGTAGCTTTCAGGCGGACCCGACGCGGTCCGAAAGTTGGACACGGTATGAATTACCAGATCGCAACCCTCGACCGCCGACGCCGCCATCGATTCATCACAAATATCGCCGACAACTACTCTTACCGCATCAGGCAAATTCGACGCTTTCTGAGAATCTCGTACGTACGCAGTGACGTTGTAACCCCTTTCGCACAACGCACTGGTCACATGCGACCCGAGAAATCCGGTCGCGCCCGTCACAGCTACGTTCTTAGTCATAAATCTCGTCACCCGATGTTTTCGTTGGTTCTTGGTTCGTCGACGCCGGATCTTGCCATACAGAACAATTTACCGTGCTGATATGTCGCATCAAGATTGGATTGCCTGGCTTCTGTGCTCCAACCAAGCTCAGATGCCGCCAAGTCAGCGATTTCCCGCAACAGGATGTCGCTCGGAAGGCCGCCGCTCGCGATATTCGTACGGCGAAACACCAAGTCCGGGAGCGTACGCACTTGTTCGTTTCGCAACGAGCAAATCAGGTGCTTCTCTAGCGCGTCCGGAAGTGCGGTCGGCGCCACTGAGGCATCAGGGCCAACCCTTCCGTCATCAGCATATGCCTCGCATCCGGTGTTTAGCAGCGATGACGCCGACACCGAAGGCGATGCTCCCAGGTTTTCTTGCGCTGAAATGACGTCAAGTGCCTTCTTCGCCGTTTGGCGTGCCGTCGTCCACTTTTCACCTTGGACTATCCAACTACGTTTTTCAGCTCCTTGCTGTGAGGCCTGGCCAATTACTGGTTTGCTGATTGGGGTCGAACGCGTTGGGTCTTTTGGGTCGATTGGCAGCTGACCAATATGGGCGGCAAGAATATCGGCCGGCTCAAAGCGCCAATTGTCGAATCCGCTATTCAGATCGCGCAGCATCATTTCGAGTTCTTCATCGCGAAGCGACAACTCATCGCTGTGCTTTGTCGTCCCGAAGTACCAAGTGCCTGTCATCGTCAACCTGTTCCATGGAACGGCGAACAACAGTCGCCCACCCATCGCGCGACCATCCTTGTCTCTCGCTGGAAATCCGACGCCGCATTGGAGATTCGTGTTGGGCAAAACCAGATTCACTGCTTTCAACACGCCCGCGCTGCGAATCGAGCCGAACAACGGATCTTGATCTGTGTGTGCCCACGGTCCCTGGCAACTGATCACAACCCGTGCCGAAACCTCATCCTCTTCTCCGGTTATCACATCGCGGACAGCCAACCCCTGTGCGACTCCACCGGAGCAAAGCACTCGTTCTGCACGAGTGTAGTTCCTGGTCGTGGCTCCATGATCCCGTGCAGACATCACGAAGGCCAGGCACAAACGTTCAGAGTCCGTCATAACGCCGTCATGCCACACGGCCCCGCCGCTGACGTCTGCCAAATTTATCGTTGGGACAAGGCTGCGAAGTTGCTCGCGGTTCAGGATTTGTCCAGCACCGATTCGGTGGCTGGCCGCCAATGCGTGATTTCTGCCAGTCGTCAACAATGCATTAACAGCAAGCCCCAACCCCATGACAACGCGTCCGTTGCCCCTCTTCCAACCGGTAGGCAGCACAAACTTCTGCGGTCTGACCAGGGACGGAGCGATGCGCATCAGCACGGATCTCTCCAGCGCTGAAGACCTGGCCCTGGCAAAATCCAGATTCTGCAAATAGCGTAGGCCACCGTGAACGATCTTGAGGCTGTTGGCACTCGTCCCCGAACCGAAATCCCCTTTTTCCGCGAGGAAGGTCTTCAGTCCGCGGCTAGCTGCTTCATACGCGAGCGCGGCGCCGTAAGCTCCACCACCAACGATTGCGACGTCGTATCGATCGTAGTCTTGAACAGTATAGTTAGCCATGCTGAAACAGATTACTAGTAGGCTTGGTGAAGCGGGAACGGTGCTACAAGATCGTCACTCGGCTTTCTCAAAAGCACGTCGCAGGTCTCCGAGGCTTTCGATCCCCCGGATATCAGCCATCGACAAACGAACAGAATACTCCGCCTCAAATTCGGCAATAAGCCGAAGATGGTTCAGGGAGTCCCACGTGTCTACGGTTTCAGGCGAAAGCTTCATGTCGATATCTGAAACAGGAATCTGTAAGACACTCGATACTATTTCTGAAAATCTCTCGGACATGCACGTTCACCGAGCATCAACTGTCGTTACCGTTGACTGCTCTCAGGCGGAAGGAACTGGCTTGGGGGCGATTATAGATCAAGTCGATAGTTCAGTTTCGGGATATTGAGTCGCATGCGAAGCCCTTCACAAGGGACGACGGCATCAAATCACAGAACGGAGTGCCGATTGTGCACGGTCAGACTTGAGGGCCGCGATCCTATTCAGACTTCGCGGTCCACTGTCACGATGCCATCGCTTCAGATTGCGACCACGAACCCAGTAGCGCTACGGACTACCTGCCTACCGGCTTTCCAGGTCGGCAAGGAGGGCATCGTATATCTCGTTGACCTTGCGCTCGAATGCAGGCCAGCTGTATCTGCTTTCGACCAAAGACGAAGCGCTTTCGGCCAGCTTGTCCCGGAGCTCTCTGTCGGCAAGAACGCGGAGCAACGCCTTGGAAAAGTCGGCCGGATTAGGCTCCGCCAAAGCAGATACTGAATCGTCCATCACTTGTGTATGCGTCGGCAGTCTCGTCGCTACTACGGGTCGCCCGGAACCCAGGTAACTGTATACCTTCATCGGCGTATTTGTGCCCTGAGTTCGCGGCGAGACAAGCAAGTCTGACTGCGAAAGATACGCCGACAACCCGTCAACTGGCCGAGGCCCCAAAAAAGTCACTTTTTCAGACACACCAAGCGAAGCTGTTTTTTCCAGGTATTTTTCAATATCGACACTGCGCCCGCCGATCACAACCAGATGACAATCCGGATAGGATGACACTGCCAAGGCAAACGACTCGAGCAGCAGGTCTATTCCCTGGTAAGGCTCGAGATTGCCGACATACATGGCAATGAGCTGATCGCCCAAACCAAGTTCTTTTCGAAGATCATCAACCGCGGCTTGCGGGTTGCCCGGGAGGCAAATGTCGTTCAACACGAATATCCGTGCCTCGGACACGGCAGATGCCCTCTCTGCCAGCGCGTCGCACATCGGTACAACAGCCGCTGCATTCCTCGTCGGGATAGACTCCAGCCAATTCAATTGACGGGAAAACGCTCTTAGCCGTGGAAGACTATCCATGATCTGGTCACTCATCGACGAGTCGACATCCAACACAAATGGTGTCCCTATCGTCTTCCGGATCATCCATCCGATGAATCCAGCCTCTTCCAGCGCGTGGACATAATCATACTTTTCGCGCCGGGCCATCCTGAACGCGGTAAACAGCAAGAACAGGTCGCACCAGATCTTGCGAAAGGAGATTCCCGGCTTTATCGCTCGCGGTCTTGGCCACGGGTTTATGCGAAACAGTCGAACTCCGTCGTACTCCCGGTCGTCACCGATATGCAGGGTGAGTAAGTCGACCCGTTCACCGCGGTTTGCAAGCGCCCGCAACAGGAGATCGACAGCGATCGGCGTTCCCCTTTCGCTGAAAAACGGTTGCGGTGCAATCATCAGTATCTTCATGATTCGGGTGCGGCAAGCGCTCCTGCAATTTCTTGAACCGTTGGGGCACGCGATATCTTAGCCAGACGATACCACGCCTACAAATCCGCAATGCAGGTCAGGCAAGCCGCCTCGTCCGTAAAGATATCTGAGACATCGCAAAGTCCCGAACACCCATCAGAGTGCCAGACGTCTCGGGGATTACGTCCGCATCATCCAGTAAGTTCACAATGCTATTCCAAGGTGTTTCGAGGTCGATGGCGCCATCGAACACCGACACGTACTCGCCCATACGGCACTCGTCGCCGTCAAACGGCAATGGGTCGGAGCCGCACAGCACCTTGATGCCCCGGCTATGCGCTCGCCGGAACCGAGGAACAGGCCAGAACCATGGCCGCCCGGCATTGTCGCCTATGTGTAAGCCCGGATAATCGAGCCGCTCTATAACACCGTCCACGAGCTTACCGCGAGCGCCGAACCATTTGCCCACACCCCACGGCAAGATTATCTGACAATTCGCAGATCGCGCTTCGTCTAACGTGTTGCCTAAAGAGAGCCCATTCGATATTGAATTCTCACTGCCGATTGCCAGCACCTCGAGATTCTCGGACGTGATGATCTGTTGCCCACGGACTACGATAATCGGTCTTGCTTGCTTATCGTTAAACACCAGGCTCACGATCTCGCTAGTACTTGCGACAGTCCAATGGCCATCGTCCCGAGCTTCGACAGCGCTACCGGCGTTTCGACGCAACCCGTCAAACGCACGCTGACCCTCGGTCTCACACAGGAAAAGGACCGCGTACTTGATTCGGGGATCGCTACTCAGCATTCTGATCCCGCCTTCCAGAAGGATGCGTGCTACCGCCGAATCGCGATATACGTGAGTGTGTGAATCAACGGCTATCAAGCCAAGCCCGGTTTTGCGGAACGGTCAGGCATCGAGTCGCGACAATGCGGCTCGGTCGACTTTTCCATTCATGTTTAGCGGTAGCTCGGGAAGCTCGAGCATTTGTTTGGGCAACATATAGGAAGGCAACTTCGCCGCCAGGAAGTCGTTGAGTTCCTTGCGGTCCAAATCAGGCGCCGCCACAACCAGTCGCAAGACACTTTGCCCGCTCGCGTCGGGAACGGTGACAACGACTGCGCCTGCATGGCCCAGGTATGTCCGTGCGTAAGATTCAATCTCTCCAAGCTCGATACGATGACCATCGATTTTCACCTGAGAGTCTTGCCTTCCGCAGTACGCAAGGTTGCCGTTGTCATTGACGAAGACGGTGTCGCCCGACTTGTACGCCGGTCGGATACGCCCATCGACGTCAATTTCGACCATCGCCTGCGCGGTTTTGTCGGGGTCCCGCCAGTAGCCCGCCATTACCTGATCGCCCAGTATGCAAAGCTCTCCTTTTTCCCCGCGCCTTGCAACTTTCCCATCCTCACCCATTACAAACGCTTCGACGCCAGGAATACTCTTGCCAATAGCGACGACTCCATTGAACTGCTCGGCGGCTGAGGTTTCTTCATCCCACTGGAACGCCGTGCAATAGATCGTCGCCTCTGTTGGTCCGTAAACATTCTCAATTCGCGCGTTTGGTACACATTGCGCCCAGTCTTTGACGACGTCGTGAATCAGCGGTTCGCCGCAAAACATACTCAACCGCACGGCAGGAAATCGAATCTCCGTGAAATATCGGGACAGATAATTAAGTATCGACGGCACCATTAGAGCGACCGAAATATCATGGGATTGCAGTACGTCGACGACGTTAAGGTAGCCAATCCCCGTTTCCGGAACGACGTAGACAGCGGCACCTATGCACCAAGGCACAAATGTACACATCACGCTCAGGTCAAAAGTCAATTCGAACATCTGCAGGAATCGGTCATCCTGCGAAAAACCCAAGTCACCTTGGTCAACGATCGCGGATACGAATGCGGCCAGATTACCGTGGGAGATCGGTACTCCCTTTGGCGTCCCGGTGCTTCCGGAGGTAAACATGATGTAAGCAAGGTCACTGTCGTCGTCGCGCTCGAAGACCAGCTGTCCCCCTATCGTTACGGCCTCTTGCGTCTGAATAGTCTCAACCGAGACCGACCTGTCGACCAGTGCTTTCGCCACAGCGCATGAAGGTCGACTCGTCAGCAAAAAGCTGGTATCCGCCTGCCGAATTATTTGCAGACTTCGATCTACCGGATTATTCGCATTGACGGGCACGAACGTGCATCCGACCGACCAAACGGCAAGCAGCGAAGCGTATGTTTCAAGATCGTCACCTGTCATGATGGCGACGCGCTGTCCGGCGACGGAGCCTTTATTTTTCAAAAGCTCGCGAATGCCATTGGCTGCCGCTACCAGTTCTGAGAATGTGTACTCTGTGCCTCGGGCAAACAACGCGATTCGGTCCGGATGGCGGGCGGCGCTATCCGAAATTCTGGAGATGATGCTCATGGTCAAAAAACTGGTGTTCGCTGGCTCGCTCTGGACTGAGTGGAGACTACCATCTCGTTCGTGACAATGTGAACCTCACCGGGTTTGTGCTGAAAATAGGCCAACTTGAACACTTGTCGCTGATTGGACCGAGGCGAAGGCCATCTGCTAAATTCGATAGTCAATCAGTGCTTATTCGCGCGGCCCAAAGCTCATTCTCAACCACCGGAATTAATTGGATTCATGAGACGTTACTTGTACTTGGCAATTCTCCTCAGCCTGCAAACTGCAGTATGGGCGCAAGACAGCGCGCCCGCGGCGCAACCCGGCTACAAAGTCAATCCGGGTGATACGCTGGAGGTCTCGGTGTGGAAAGAAGAGGATCTGCAGCGTGAGGTGTTGGTACGGCCTGACGGCGCTTTTTCGTTTCCGCTCGCCGGAGAAATGCTCGCTCAGGGCATGACGGTGGCACAGATCAGCGAGGAACTCAGGTCCAGACTGTCGAAGTTCATCCCGGATCTGGTGATTACTGTCTCTGTTACTGACGTCAGCGGCAACCGAATTTTCGTCATTGGTCAAGTTAATTCTCCCGGCTCCTTCGTAATGAATCCCGTACTTGACGTAATGCAGGCGCTGAGCCTGGCGGACGGGACCACTGCATTCGCCTCATTGAAGAACATTCGCATTCTTCGCCGAGAGGCCGGGCGACAAAGAGTCTTCTCGTTCGACTACTCTGCTGTCGCCTCGGGCCGGTCCCTGGAACAGAACATCCTGCTGAAAAGCGGAGACATTGTCGTTGTTCCTTGATTTTGTTCGAGTTGTACACTGCGACGACTAGCCGGGCGTTGCCGCGGTCGTAACGCCACGCAGCGTCGTGAATCGAATCTCGCAGCACGCAGTGAAGCTAGTCACACCCCTGACGCCTAAGAACCGCTACAATGCAGTATCGGTACCCGTTGCGGGTATCCTGCAATCGTAGAAAAACCATTATACAACAATGAGATGGAGGCCAACGTGATCGCGAGTCGATTAGCATCTAGGGCGCCTGCCAGAATCTTTTGCGAGCGAATCGGCCGACATTGGCCGGGTATCGTCTGTTCATCCCTGCCGTTGCTTATCGGGGTGCCCGCAACGAGCGCGATGGCGCAGCAAGTCCAGATAGCACCGGAAGTCGAGATCGGCGTTCAGCATGTACGCAACCCGCGGCTGGACGAATCGCAGGAGACGAACGACGTCACCGGCGGAATCCTCGATCTCGGACTGGTGATGCGTCGAAAAACTCAAACCAGATCCCTTTACCTGCTGCCGAGAGTTGAAATCACTCGCTACTCAGGCGATGACGATGAAGACACAGAGTCCTACTTTCTCGATTTCGGCGGCAAGGTAAGCGGACAACGCAGCACATGGGGCCTGAGAGGCAATTTTCGCCAGCGACAGATTCGGCTTGGAGAGATTGCCGACGCGGAGGTCGAAGACGACTTGCAGGACGATGACATCCAGGACAGCGGCATCGACGACGAAGACCTGACTGGCACTGGACGGCTACTGACTGCCAGCACTCGAGATGTCTGGAGACTGTTCCCGACTGCAGAGTTTCAATTGACACAGCGAACCGCATTGCGCTTTGACATAAACCATATAGACGTCAGCTACGACAACCAGGTTGTCGGAGAGACTGTCGACTATACGAATAGCCTGTTTAGCTCGACCCTGGTTCGCCGACTGTCGCCCGAAAGCAACCTCGAGTTGCAGCTTTTCGGATCACGATATGAACCTGACAGTCTGGCGAGAGAGACTGACAGCATCGGCGCACGAATTCGGTATCGCAAATCGATTTCCGACCGTTCGACGTTTTCCGTCGATCTTGGTGCCCAGGAATTCAATATCGAGAATCTGGGAGTGAATGGCGGCGATTTGTCAGAGACTTCCTTGTTATGGGGACTGAGCTATATCCGGCGATACGAGCGCACCAGATGGCGCGTGAGCTACGCACATTCCGTGACGCCAAGTGGCTCAGGTACGATGGTAGAGCGGCACATAACTCGGGCCGGAGTCACGCATCAGTTGCGACCACGTTGGTCGCTCACTTTGGCGGCCGTGGCCCTTGATACTGAATCGCTTGCGAGCAACAGTATCGCGAATAACGATCGTGATTACGTCGAGCTTGAAACGGAACTGGGCTTTAAAGTCAGTCCCAGTTGGACCCTCGAGTTTGGCTACGACTTCACCAACCAGAATTTTGCCGACATCGATGGAAATGCCGATCGCCACGAGGTCAATATCAAATGGTCATACTCAAGACCCCAGCGCAAACGCTAGCATTCGACCCGTACCAGATTCATTAGGCCAATGAGCGAATTGAACGAACAATACTCATTCAGTGACTACCTTGATGCTTTCAAGCGGCGTTCGAGGATATTTCTTGCTGTTCTGGTGTTCGTGGCAGGAACAGCAATTGTCTACGCGTACTCGTTACCGGACACGTACAGCTCTAGTGCAGAGATGCGGATTGACCTTGAGGGGCCGAACGTCGACCTGCTCGAACCTGTAATGATGACCAATTACGCCGACCAGTACATTAAGTCTCTCGAACAACAGGTAATGACAGGCGACAATTTGCGGATCTGGCTGCGTGAGTCCGGTGCGTATTCTGACCGCGACGCCAGCGAGAACCAGAAAGTACGGTGGCTCAGGGAGGATATCGCTGTCAGTATGGTATTCACATCCGTTATCGACGAGCGATCGGGACGGGAAGTGAATCTCATCACCGGTTTCCGTACTGGTTTCAGAGCGGAAGATCCAGATGTCGTCGCCACTGTGGCAAACGGCGTCGCCTCAGCGTACCTGGATGCTGACAAGGCAGCACGTCTTGAACGAGCGACCGCGGCCTCCGAGTTTCTTCGGCAACAAATAGAAAACAGCCGGGGCGAGATCGCGGAAATCGAGTCTCGAATTGCACAGTTCAAAGAAGACAACGCAGGAAGACTGCCAGAACTACTGGTTCTGAACATGACCTCACTTGAGCGCACGGAGAGAGAACTTGAATCCGTGCAAAGAGACATTCGAAATCAACAGCAGGACAGGTTTTTTCGCGAAGCGCAACTTGAACAGATTCGCCAACGGTCGGGAGCCGGTGCAAGACTTGCGGCGCTTGAGGCGGAGTATCACCGGGCAATTTCCCTCTACGAGCCGAATCATCCGGACGTACTCAGAATCAAGCGTCAGGTTGCGGCGTTAACCGCAACCAGGGGCAGTGAAGGTGCGTCATCTGAACTTGCCCGATTGGAGGCCGAACTTGCGGCATTGCAAGAGCGATACTCCGACCAGCATCCTGACATTGTGAGTATAAAGCGGCGAATTCAGGAAGCGCGCGCAAATGACGACCCGTTTGGCAGCGGCGAAACGATTAGCGATCCGCTGTATTTGCAACTGCGCGCTCAGATCAACTCAATAGATACCGGTTTGGTCAGCCTCCGCGAACGCGCCAACGAGCTTCGCGTAGAACAGATTTCGCTACAGGATCGCATCGCCGCAACACCTCAGGTTGAACGCCGTTTTGCAGCCTTGCAGCGCGAACTGCAGACAGCCAACCTGGCTTTCGAGAACTTGCGTAACAGACTGACGACGGCGCAACAAACCGAGTCGTTCGAGGCCGGCGAACAAGGCGCCAGGCTGCAGAAGGTCCGATCCGCTGCCGTGCCCTCATCCGCCTCGGGCCCACAACGTCCGGCGATTGTGATAATCGGCGTCTTTCTCGCGTTAAGTCTCGCGGGTGGAGCGGCTATCATCGGTGAAATGATGGACAATACGGTTCGCGGCAATCGCGATGTCCGCATCATAATGAATACGCCTGCGATTGCCGCAGTGCCAGTCGTGCAGAACTCAGTATCTCGTTCGGTACGCCGGCGAAATCTGATTCTCACGTCAACCGGTTTCCTGGTGCTTGCGTCTATAGTCGCACTTGCTGTAACAGCCCTTGCCGGCTGAACGTGCTTAGCGAAACGAAGATATGTCGATAATACAAAAAGTACTTGAAGCTGAACGAAAGCGAAGCTCGCGGAAAAGCGGCGGAAGCAGGTCGCTTGGTCAGGCGACCAGAGAAACGATCGCTGCGACAACGGGCTTATTCAAACGAATCAGCTCGGCGCAGATTCGTTCTGAGGACATGGAAATCAACAAGATCCTGCCCGCTGTGGACGACCGGGCCGCTGTAACCGCATACAAAATGCTTCGCACACGGGTTTTGCAGCGTCTTCGCAGTAACCAGTGGAGTACACTCATCGTTACTGGAGCCGGTGCCGGGGAAGGCAAGACACTATCGGCCTGTAACTTGGCTGTAAGCATATCCGCCGATGTCAACCAGTCGGTGGTACTTGTCGACCTGGACCTGCAAAAACCCTCGATGGCGCGATACTTCGGCCTGGATGTCGGACCCAGCATTGGCGACTACCTTACCGGTGAGGCTGAGCTCGAGGATATCGTCTACGCGCCAGCAGGTCTGGAAAGGCTTTTGTTGATTCCCAACCGGGATCCAGTGCCAAACTCCTCCGACTTGCTCGCTTCACCGCGTATGCGCGACTTGTTGAAGTGGCTGGACGATCAAGGTGACGATTCAATTGCCATTTTCGATATGCCACCGGTTCTCGCGTGCGACGATGTTCTGGCATTTTCTCCTTATGTGGATGCAATCCTGATGATCGCTTCTGAAGGCATAACGGATCGGACATCGCTCTCTCGAACCATGGAGATGATTGGCGACCGCAACCTGTTGGGCGTGGTTCTGAACAGGTCGCGAGAAAAACAGGCAGAATCCTATTATTCGTAGGGTTTTGTTGATCGCGAGTATAGCCGGACTTATCAGATGCAACTGACGATTGTCGTCCCACTCTATAACGAAGAGGAAAACGTTGACCGGCTTTTCGAGGCCATTGTCGGCGCTTTGGAGTCGTATGACTACGAGTATGAGATCCTGTTCGTCGACGATGGCAGTAGCGACCGCACGCTGGAAAAAGCGGCGCAGCTATGTGAGACAGAGCCCGCATTGCGTGTGATCGAATTCCGCCGCAACTATGGACAAACTCCCGCGATGGCAGCCGGCATCGATGCCGCCAAAGGGGACATAATAGTCACGATGGATGGTGACCTTCAAAACGACCCCAGGGACATTCCCGAATTCGTCGACAAGATCAATGAAGGATATGACATTGTCGTCGGCTGGCGACACAATAGAAAAGACAAGCTCGTATCCAGAAAGATTCCTTCACGTATTGCCAATTGGCTCATCGGGAAAGTCACGGGCGTACCGATAAAGGACAACGGCTGTTCGCTAAAGGCTTATCGCGCCGAAGTGATACAGCGTGTGCCGCTGTACAACGAGATGCACCGATTTATCCCGGCCATGACTTCAACTACCGGGGCCAGAATCTCGGAAATAAAGGTGCGGCATCACGCCCGACAATTTGGCGAGTCCAAGTACGGGCTGTCCAGAGTCTACAAAGTCCTTTTGGACTTGCTGTCAATCAAGACTCTGGTTGGCTTTTCGCAACGACCGCTCGTCTGGTTTGGCTTCATTGCGATTCCGTTTTTTATCGCAGGTATCGTGGCATTTGGAGCCGCACTTATCCCGTGGCTCCTGGGCGATGCTTCGCTATCAGTCCCGCTAGCCGGCAGTGGCGTACTGTTCGGCGCGCTGGGGATTACTCTTTTGGTAGGGGGAGCGGTAAGTGAGCTGGTCTTCTACACCAGTTCCGAACGGGATGGAAGAAGAAAATCCCGATTCATCGTCCATGAAATCGTGAAACAGTGACTGTATTAACTAATGAGTAATGGCACACCCGTCGTGAAAACACAGAAGACTCTGCACAGCCTTGTGGTGCCCGTCGATAAGCGCGTTGACGATCTTGTAGCGCTGCTTCAGGAGTATGCGTCTGTTTTTCGCGATGCAGACCTCAAGTTTGAAGTGATATTGGTGCTCGACGGCATGAAGCCGGCTGTGATGGACACCGTGCGGGAATTGTGCCGCACCGAAGACTGGCTGCGTATCGTTCGTTTTTCCCGTTCCTTTGGTGAGGCCGCTGCATTGATGGCGGGTTTTGGCGAAGCGCGAGGCGACGTTGTGATCACGCTCCCGGCCTATTGGCAGGTCAAGCCGTCCGAAATACCGAAGCTCGTTGCCGCGGCAGAAGATAGTGACGACGTTATCGTCGCCGTCCGGAACCCACGAGAAGAAAGCGCTTTCAGCAAATTGCGACGCAAGGTGTTTCATGGCTTGCTTCGATTGGTCACGAGTCACGAGTATAGAGATCTGGGTTGTAGCGTTCGCCTGCTGAAGAGACAGGTTGCCGACGAGATACCCCTGTACGGCGACCAGCACCGCTTTTTGCCGGTGTTAGCGGTACATCGTGGATTCCGCGTTCGCGAAGTAGAACTCCCGCAGTCGTCACGCGATCGGTTTTCCGGCCGCTACAATTGGCGCGAATATATTCACCGGATACTCGATTTGATGACGGTGTTCTTTGTTGTACGATTCACGAAAAAGCCATTGCGCTTCTTCGGTTCGCTGGGATTCCTCTCCGCCAGCATCGGCAGTCTTTTCGTTCTGATCCTGGTGTTTCAGCGCCTGATTCTTGGCGTCGCACTGGCTGATCGCCCTGCTCTATTGCTGGGTTCGTTGCTAATTGTACTCGGTGTTCAGCTATTCGGTCTTGGACTCATTGGCGAGCTCGTCATCTTTTCGCACGGCACTGATACCAAAGAGTACGCCGTCCGATCGATTGTCACCGGCGGTACGCGCAGTAAGCCTGCGCCGGCGAACCTAGCGGACGAACCCGAACCCGCGGCGTCCTCGATCGGGACGGCAACGTCGGCGCAATAAAACTGCGCGGCGACGCCAGATCGTTTTGTAGCGTAATGACCGATTCCGCACTCAATTCCCTAAACCGGCAACGACTGCTCGGCGCTCCCTTCGACCTGGTCAATATGGAGACCAGCCTCGATTGTGTTCGTGCAATGCTTGACAGCGATGCCTGTCATGCCGTCTTCGCTGTTAATCCCGAGAAAGTTATCGCATGTCAAAAAGACAAGTCGCTTGCGGCCGCCCTGGACGACGCGACGCTCGTTATTCCTGACGGAATCGGAATTGTACTGGCTTCACGGTTGCTGAAGATGGGAAACCCAGGACGCGTAGCTGGCGCCGACCTCATGCCGAAGATCTGTGAATTGGCGGCTAACCGGGGCAAGAGCGTGTTCTTCTTCGGCGCAAAACCCGGCGTAGTAGATGCCGCGGCCAAAATTTTATGCGAACGCTATCCCCGGTTGAGTATCGCGGGAACGTCCGATGGCTACGTTCAGGAAGAACACTACGACAGGCTTGTTGACAGAATTAACGAGTCTGGCGCAGCGGTGCTGTTTGTAGGATTAGGCAGCCCGCGCCAGGAACTGTGGGTTCAGGCGCATCGCGATCGACTTGAAACGGTCCGAGTTTGTCAGGGCGTTGGCGGGACGTTTGACGCTATTTGCGGAGACCCGCCTCGGGCGCCGGGTATCGTCCAGCGTCTGTACCTCGAGTGGCTCTACCGACTGATCACCCAACCCAGCCGTCTGATGCGGCAATCGGCACTGCCCCGCTTCGTCGTTCAGGTCGTGCGCCGGGCAATCAGTCTGCGATAGAAGACGATGATTGCGGCGCAAGAAACCTCCGACTCGTCAATGGGAAGAGTATTGATCAACGTACCTCGACTTGATCTTCCCGGAGGCGTTGCCAACTATTTCCGAATTTTGCGCCGCCACTTTGACGAGGGGAAAGAGTACTTTGAAATAGGTGCGACATCGGTTGAGTCAAACGGCTTGACCAGGATGGTTTTCCGACTTTTCGCGGACTATTGGCGATTTCACCGGCGGCTGCGTGAACATCGGTATTCGCTTGTTCATCTCAATCCTTCGCTTGCATCGAAATCGTTGCTTCGTGATTCGATGTTTCTGCTGATCGCACGGATGCACAAGGTCCCTGTACTCGTGTTCTTTCATGGCTGGGAAGATGAACTGCAAACCAGGATCCAGAATAGATACACGTCGATTTTTAGCAGAACCTACAACAAGTCGGCGGGCATCATCGTGCTGGCAGAGGATTTTCGCCAGAAGCTGATCGCAATGGGTATTTCAGTACCAATTTTCAGATTGTCCACCTGCGTCGATGACGCCGTTTTCGACGTAAGCGAATCGCTTTCTAAAGACGATGGCCAGATTACAGACATACTCTTTTTGAGCCGCCTTGATCACCGCAAAGGAGCGGTAGAGGCAATTAAGGCGTTTTCCAAACTGCCGGACCTGGGTCAGGCTCGCCTCTCAATCGCCGGCGACGGACCTGAACGAGACGCCGCTAGCCGGATGGTGCAAGAACTTCAGTTGGACAACGTACATTTTCTCGGGCATATCGACGGCGAAAAGAAGATCCAGGCGTTCCTGGACGCAGACATCTTCTTTTTTCCGACCTTTTTCGGCGAAGGTATGCCGACAACCGTATTGGAAGCGATGGCCTACGGCTTGCCTGTCGTAACGCGGTCTGTTGGTGGGCTCAAAGACTTTTTCGATTCGGATCGAATGGGGTTCATTAGCGACAGTACTGACATGCTTACGTTTACCAATGCGCTGCAACGACTGGTCGAGTCTCCGGACGAAAGAAGAACGATCGGCAACTACAACCGCCAGTATGCTCGGGACAACTTTGCGACCTCCGTCCTCGCAAAACGCCTGTCAGACATTTATGACCAGTCGTCCTGATAGCCATGCGCTAATCAGATCGGTATGCATAGCGGAGGACCTTGCTACCTACGACCCATACGATATCTGGAAAACTCCTCTCGGATTCAGCGTCAAGAATCTATATAACCGACAGAAGTTGCTGGCGTTGCCTTTTGCGGCGCTCCTTACACTATTTGATTCTTACGTGAATAACAGTGGCCGACTGTTCTATCGCCGCCAGGAGTATCCGGTCGTTCGCGCCACAGCGGCGCTGGCGCTCTTGGCGCTATTCGATCGGAGCCGTGACGAAACCTTGCTGGTAGCGGTGCGGAAGCACTTGAATTGGCTCGTCGAAAACAGCTGCACGGGATTTCATGGCCCCTGTTGGGGGCTGGGTTTTCGTTACGCAGTTGATCGAGACCTGGTCTACGAACCCAACACACCGCTCACGACAATGACCCCTTACGCACTTGAGGCGTTTGTCCGGTATACCGAATTGAGTGGCGACACGACCTGGAATTCTGCAGTCTCCGGGATCTTCGAGTTTCTGGAACACGACGTGCCTATCTTGGAGGAAACCGAAGACTCTCTGATCACCGCATACTCCAATCAGGCCGATCGACGTGTCATCAATGCCGTGAGCTATGTGATGTATTGTTATGGCCTGCTTCATGAATTCATCTCAGCTGAAAAGCAGAAGATTGCGAAGGACAAAATCCGAAAGACCTACAATTTTCTCGTCACGATGCAAGATTCTGACGGGTCCTGGCCTTACAGTCTGGCGCAACGTAGCTTCATCGACTGTTTCCATTCATGCTTTGTCCTAAAAAACATTATCAAAACATCTCGGCACTTCAGTCTTCCGAATTCTGATCAGGTGGTGAAACGGGGATACAGCTACGTGAAAGAGAACTTCCGGGTGCCGGAAAGTGGCCTGTTCAAACGCTTCGCAGTAACGAATAAACCCGGTATCGTTCAGTACGATCTCTACGACAATGCCGAAATGCTGAATCTGGCACACTTGGTCGGGGACTCGAGATTGGTTGAGGAACTTGGAAAGAACATTCAGGACGCGTTTGTAGACGGGGACGACATCTATAGCAGGATAGAATGGCCGGGTATCAGGCGAAACAAAAACACGTTGCGTTGGGCGGTGCTTCCCTATCTCTACTCACTGGCGGTAACCTCCGAACAAGGCTGACGCTTATGAGCATGCTAGCTGACAACAAGTCCGATCCCTTACGGCGATAGACGATATGTGTGGAATTCTCGGGAGTATTAACATACCGGTTGATCGGGAGACCTTTGACCTGATGAGTCATCGCGGCCCTGATGGCGAAGGCTGGGAGAATTTTGAGTGCGGGCCACACGGGATTGTGCTGGCCCATAAACGCCTGGCTATCGTCGATCTCAGCGAAAACGGCGCCCAGCCCATGGGAACTGCCGATCGACAGCAATTCGTGACGTTCAACGGAGAAATTTACAATCACGCAGAGATACGTTCAGAACTACCCTCGACAACCTTTCGAGGCCACTCGGATACGGAAACTCTGTTACATGGGCTGAGTTCTCTTGGCGAAGATTTCTTGCCAGGGCTCAATGGCATCTTCTCCTTTGCTTACCTGGACTTGAAGACAAAGCAGCTACTGCTGGTGAGAGACCCTTTCGGTGTAAAACCGGTGTATTACTCGGCTCAGCCAAAGGGCTTTTGCTTCGCCTCCGAAGTCTCGCCACTGGAACGAATGGTCGACACGACGGTCAGCGAAGACGGGCTGGTAAACTGCCTGAAGTTCCGCTTCTCACCCTCCCCCACAACGTTCTTCAAGAACATTTCTCGACTGCGACCAGGCCACGCCCTGTCGGTTGACTTTAGCGAGGAGACTCTGCGCTACCGCGAGTTTCCTTACATCAAACCTGAGACCAGAGTAAATGCAAATCGGCCGCGTAGTTTCTCCGCCGCGGTCAAGGAGTACGGAAGGCTATTCGAGCGTGCTGTGACTCGACAGCTAATGTCCGACGTCGAAGTCGGCGTATTGCTTAGCGGCGGTATAGATTCCGCGCTCGTCGCAACATGCGCTCGCCGTACTTATGGACGCGACATGAAGGCTTTTACCGTCGGTTTTGTGGGTTCCGATACCGATGCGGTAGACGAAATCGACGCCGCGCGGCAGACAGCCGAATCCATTGGATTGCAACACCATACGGTTCGAATTGGCATGGATGACTTTCTGGCGGACCTGACCGCCTGCGTCCAAGTCGTCGAGGAACCGCTTGCCACTACGTCCATTGTGCCGATGAACGCTTTAGCCGAGCTTGCGAGCCAGCACGTCAAAGTGGTTCTGTCTGGCCAGGGTGCTGATGAAATTCTCGGCGGCTACAACCGTTATCAGGGAGAGCTTTGGAATCGATATGTGCCAGCCACCGTGGCCCGGATCGGGCACTGGATTGCAAAACGCCTCGGCGTTCGTAATGAGACTGTGACTAGAGGATTGCTCGCAATTTCAAAATCGGACGACGTGGAGCGTTTTTTGTCAGCGTATGAGGTTTTTTCCGACAAAACGATTGAACGTCTGACGGGCCGGCAACCCAAGAATCTTGACAGAGAGATTCGATACTTCTTCGATCTCTTGAATTGTGAACAACTTGAAACATCGGTCGAACGCATGATGGCAATAGATACGCGGCTTGGACTCTCCGATGACCTGCTGCTTTACACTGACAAGATAACTATGAGGCACTCGATTGAATGCAGAGTGCCAATTCTGGACCACGACCTGGTCGAATTCGTGCAATCATTGCCGTACAACTACCGCCTGAAATTCGGCAATTCAAAACTTGTGCATAAGGCGTTTGCGGAGTCGATACTGCCAGATTCAATTGTTCGACGTAAGAAGCTCGGCTTTCAGTCGCCCACCAAAACATGGTTTGACAGTCGATCGTTGCCTGACCGATTGGATGAGATGGATGCCTACAGTGGCAAAGCGATTCTCGACAAGGAGACAATACGCTCGATTACGGACGAGCATCACCAAGGCTATAACCGTGAGCGTCAGATCTTTTTGATTCTCGCAATATTGAGCGTAAGCTCCTCCGACTCGTTCGCGAGGACATAGAGGGTTTTGACAGTGGAACGTCTATTTATTATCGGAATAGCGCGAACCGGATCCAAAATTTACATGTCAATTCTGAATGATTTTTCAGATATCGACATCGTGAATGAGCTTCACTATATGGCGCCGCGCATTGTTCGGAAGGACGCGATTCATGCGCTTGGCCTGAACAAGAGGAACATTGCCGGAGAAGCTAGAGTCGATGATGCCTTGAAAGCAATGTACGCGGGAACGATGGCCGGTGATTTCTGGACCGTCAGCGGCAAACGAACTGACATGACCTACCGAGTCACTGACATTGAATCGCAAACGTTAAGGAAGGCGTTGCTTGAGACCGAGGGCACGGCCAAAGACGTATTTCGGGTTCTTGTCGACGAGCATGCAAAAGTAGCGGAAAAACGCCGAAGCGGTGCCAAATCGCCAGTCGACATAAGCTGCACTCATCGCTTGCTCGAGTGGTTTCCCGACGCAAAGATCCTCCACTTAATCCGGGATCCTAGAGCAATCTATACCTCAATGACGGTCCGAGACGTGCCTGGCGCAGACAAACCCGGGTTGCGACGCATGTACGCAATGGCAAGAAGGCTTCCCTACCTTGTATCTCAAGTTCGGAGTGCGATGCGCCTGCATGAAGAGCTCAAGTCATCGGAAAACTACTACATATCGCGATTCGAAGATCTTATGCTGAGACCGGAAACTTCGCTTAGAGGTTTATGCGATTTTGTCGGTATCGAGTATCGAGATGAAATGAACCAGGTGAAGCGCGTTGATTCGTCTTTTGCGCGAAGTAGTGGAACCGGATTCGATAAGACAACGGTTGATCGGTGGAAGCGACATATCTTGCCGATCGAACAACGCCTGATAAATGCGATTCTGTCTCGGGAGATTGGAGAATTCGGCTACGACCTTGCGTAGCACAAAGAGAACTGTAGTTAGCACGAAACCGTATCATGGCAGTCTATTTCCACAGCTAACAGTATGCGCACACACTTATGAAAAATGTAATCTGGTATAGATTCGGAACTGTCGCCGTTGTATCAATCGCCATTCGAGATCACAACGAATCACCTATTCTAAGTTCGAGATACGCCTTATGCCCACCATGAAAGCCTTTGCATATTCAGTGTTCAACAAGATTCGGCGCGATTTCCTGCTATTTGTCTTTCGCCTGCGCAACCCGAATGCCGATGCGCAGTCCGTTTTCGACTATTATTTTCGACACAACCTGTTCGGCGATGCAGAGTCCCTTTCGGGAACGGGATCATCTGTAACGGCTACGGCGACCATTCGTGCTGCACTGGCCGAAATCATCGCGGAGTTAGAGCCGAGTACCTTGTTGGATGTACCGTGCGGTGATTTTAATTGGGCGAAAGAGATCGATTTCCGCGGCTGCAAATACGTAGGTGCTGACATTGTGGAGGGGTTGATTGAGCAAAATCAGGCGCAGTATGGGCGTGATGACAGGACGTTTCTGGTTCTGGATATCCTGAAAGACGCCATACCAGAAGCTGATTTAATATTGTGCAGGGACTTGTTAATCCACTTCCCGAATGACGATGTCGTAAAAGCCCTAACAGCCATGAAACGCTCCGGGGCGACTTACTTGCTCACAACAACATTTAGTGGCGAGAAGAAAAACCGAGATATTCCGCTTGGTTCATTCCGCCCCCTGAATCTAACGCTCCCACCTTTCTCACTACCGGCACCAATGAAAACTATCCCGGACGAAGACTATGTGAAATTCAGGGGAAAGGCTCTTTGCCTTTGGCGTATTAGCGATCTGCCAGCGAGCTTTGACTAGGCCTTTGATTTTACTGTGAATCCTATGAAGGTCGGCAGCTCGGGGTAGACCCACTAACTCCGATCACACTCTAGTGGAACAATTATTCTGCTTTTTCCCGACCTGGTTCGAGGTATGTCATCTACCGCGCGAAATTCGACCTCGAGTTCCTGGCCACAGGTTTCGGCAACTTTTCTTCGGACATACTCAAGCGTAGAAGCAGGTACATCGTCGACAGCTACGTAGAGTAGGACAATCTTGTTTTCTCTCACTTGCCTAATTTGAAACTTCTGTATACCTGGCCTTTTCTTCATCAGAATTGTCCAGAACGTGCCACCCACGCTCTGGCCATCCGGAGTGCGAACAACCTCCAAAGTTCTGCCTTCTACTTTTGAAAGCAGGGGCAACCCACGACCGCACTCGCATGGATGTCCTGCCCAGGCGGCCTTATCACCAATGTCATAGCGAATCATTGGCATTCCATAGTTGTCCAAATCCGTGATTAACATCTTGCCGACCTCGCCAGGTTCGCAGGACGTCCCGTCATCTCTCACGATCTCGATTGCAACTCTGTCAATACTCGCGTGGAGGCCTTGTCCATACTCGCATTGACTCGCAACATGGCCAAACTCGCGAGATCCGTATCGATTGAAAATCTTGACTCCAAACGTCGCTTCTATCAGGGCCCGCTGATGTGGCCACAACATCTCTGCGGAGCAGACAATCGCAATTACCGACGGAAAGCTAACACTATTCTTGGCACAGTGTCGCGCAAAAACCTCCAAAGCACTCGGGTACGCTATCAAGAGCCGCGGTCGAAATTTGGTCAGTATGTCTACATAACGGTCCATTTTCGATTTGCTTAACTCGTAGCTGCTGAGAAAACAGCTCCCGTAAATCAGACCATGTAGACGACCTCTGAAGTTGGTTGCAAACGACTCATCAATGTCTGCACCCCACAACTTCGCTGATTTGTCGCCAAGCCGCCATCCAGTCCAACTATCTCCTCTCAGCTCCGCAGCTGTGCGGTACGCGCGCGATCTTCTGTCGGTAAAAAAGTAGGTTGACTCTCCGGTAGATCCACTAGTGCTGTTGTGAGTCAGGGCATTATTATCCAGGTTGTCGCTGACCAGATCGTCCTTTCGCGATCGAATAATGTACTTGGTCAGGGGCGGAACGTGGCGCAATAACGATTCGACCGAGCCTGAATCGCTCATAGGCAGTTTGTTGAGTGTCTCTCTATAGTAAGGAACATGCGCAATTGAGAATGCAATGAGTCGTTCGAGTTTTCGGTATTGCAGATTCCGTAACGCCTCCGCCGACAGCCACTGATTGGCGTTGAGCTCCCTGTTCGCTTTGTTGACGCCGTCGCGCCTGACCCAGTGCCAAGCCGGATAAACTACGTTTCGGAAGAACCCACTCATTTCGATGCGCCCTTCGCATCCAACAACCGGCCATACAATTCCAGATGCCGCCTGGCGACACTGACCACACTATAGTTGTCTTCCACCCTGCGGCGCGCGTTGTTACCCATTCTGACCCGTTTGTCTTGGTCGCGAATCAGGGTCTCTATGGCCGCCGCGAGTGCAACTCGATCACCTGTTGGCACGACCAACCCGCCATCGCCGTCATTCACGACTTCAGAACACGCTCCGGCATCCGTCGAAACAACTGGAATTCCGTGCGCCATCGCCTCGAGGAGCACCATCGGCAGGCCCTCTCGTTTCGACGATACCACGAATACGTCGAATCGGCGGTACCACTCGTTGACGTTGGTCACCATACCTGGAAATCGAACACTATCGCCGACACCAAGTCGTTGAACCAGAGACTCCAGCTCTGGTCGGCACGGTCCGTCACCAACGATGCACAGATTCAGACGGCACCCTCTTTCGATCAGTGAAGCTGTCGCTTTGATCAGCAGAGGGTAATCCTTAGCCGGGATCATACGGCCAACAGCACCTACCGTAACGACGTCAACAGCACGTGGATCATCGATGCGTTCCGGTAATTCCGTGCCGTTGACCATCAGCTGCAGTTTGTCTGGCGAAACGCCATCTATTTTCCGGCGACACTCAAGTATTCTCGGTGATACACAGAGACGAACGTCGGCTATTGCAGAGATGACGTTTCGCTCCAGCCAGCGCTGGAAAGGACCCTTCCACGGGTTTTCTCCATGCTCTGACGTAACCACGACCGGTATTCTGGCCAACGCTGCCGCAATGCTGCCGAACAGGTTGGATTCGTACATGTGAGTATGTACTACGTTGATGCGTCTTCGCCGCAACTCCCTTTGCAGTCGCAGAATACTCCGCAACAGACGGCGGCGCCTGACGGGAACGGCCAACAGCTCTACAGAGCCGTGTAACTTGTCATCGAATGTCTCTTCACCTGACGGCGCGCCGATAGTAATCAGCGTTTGCTGATCACACTGCATTGCATTCAAGAGGTTCACTACTTGACGTTCGGCACCCCCGATTCGGAGACCGGAAATGATATGCGCAACCCTTAGTTGCATATGGACTTTGTCAATGTCACCCGGCCTGGACAGTCGCTCTCTCTTTGCACGCAGCGCACTTTCTCGTACCCTACCTTCCTAGCAAGAAGTCCAGGAACGTCTGATCGCTCGCAGGCGTCCTCAATCCACCCGAAGATGTCATTGGATCAACTGTGTAAAGAAGGGTCACCACGAAGAATAGCGCTGCGGTTGCTGTCAGGAATCGTCGATCCACCACTTCGGCGCACAGAATCACAAAGAATGGGAGGAACATCAACTGCCGATAACCGAAGCCGGCGCCAAATACCAGCGAATACGGAAATACCATCAACAGAAAAACAAGCGACAGTTGAGCCATTTTGGATAGCTTCCTGCTGAAACATGCGCCTATGGCGATTACCGCAAACAGAACGAATACGGTATTCAGGCTCAGGAATGACTTCACAAAAGAAGTCACTGAACGCAGCGTTGAGGAACCTGCGGCTGACGGTTCAGAAGTACCTCCAACGACCGAGAAACTGCTAACGTCGTATCCTCGCGGGTCAAACGGACGGTCGATTAACGGCGTCAATATTTCAATGGCGTACGAAACCGGATTTGCAAACGGCAAAAGCACCGCAAGTGAGATCAGCGCCATGGCTGCAACGGATTTCACTGCAGAACCGACTTCAGAGACCAGACTCCCGCGATGATTGGCTGGCTTATCGAAAATCCTCCAGAGCTCATACATCGCAATCGCAGGCAGAAGAAATATCGCGGTGTTCTTCGACGCCAGAGCCAATCCGAACAAAACTCCGGACAAGACGATTCGCCTTTCAGTCCAAAAGTATGCCGCACCGAGAATAAACGGTGTGAGAATCGCGTCTTGATGCAAGTTCGGGAAATACATAATTGACAGTGGGAAGAACGCGAACAGCGCGGTACCCGATAGCGCCCGACGCATGGAAAACCGGCTTGAGAGAATATGGTGAACAAGCAGCACAGCGGCCAGGCCGGCGAGAAAATGTGCGAGCCGCACCAGCATGAACACGGGGTGGTAGTTTTGGCTGAACTGAATTTCGATCAATTCGGAGCCACTGACCGAAGCACTGACAAGCGCTAGAGAAGGAATGGTCAAAATCGACGCCAACAACGGCTTGCCTGCACCGTGGCTGTACAATCGGTCCGGTTCGGGGACGATAAGTCGGGACCGGTAAAGCTCCGATGCATTCGGGTCCGTCTTTTCGACGGACTCGGGCTTCACGTAACCGAATCGCTGCTCCTCAGCGGCGAACAGGTCCTTGTGTTGTTCCGCAATGACCGGGCTGAATATTGGTCGATACTGCCAATGAAAAAAGTACGATCGGAGCACAGTGCTTGCTGCATTTCCGACTTCGCCGTTTGCCAGGTACTGCCTGGTGTAGTCACCACCAAGCAGTTCATACGGTTCCCGGATAACATGAAACTCATCCGTATCCAGATTGACCGTGGCAAATACCGCGCAGAGCAGAGAAAACACCCCGCAAATACCGAACAGCAGGTTTCTATGTCTTCGTTCATAGCGCGACGCACGTCTATTCATACGATGTAGTCCACCTGTGCAGTGAGCACGAGTGCCGATTGTGTTCAAGAGCCGATGGTCGTTACCAAGCTGTTGAATAGGCTACCTGGAAAGTACCGACGCCAAATCATTATGAATGGCACTTCGCGGGACGTTTTGAATATCGTAGTTGATCGCACCCAGCAACATTTGTACACCGACGATTATCGACAGTGCACCAATCATGACCGTACCTGCAGTGCTTGGTATCTCGGTCGAAATACTTTGTGCCCAATTGTATGCGGAAAACGTCACCCCGAACAAAAACGCGATTGTGCCGAACAGGAACTCGATTGACGCCAAGTGAAAATCCCTGAGAAAGTACATGTAACCCAACCGTCGAACAGTGTTCCGCATATGCCCGAAAAGAAACGGAATCAGGACCTTACGTACCGAAAGATTACTTTCCTCATCATCGTACTTGGCAACCATAGGGATATCTTGGACTGCAGCACGGATAAGACCAAGCTGAAATAGCATGTCCGATTCGAAAAAGAAACGTCGGCTGACGTTCATGTAGGGCATTTTTGCCAGGACGTCCACGTGAATTGCGGTATAGCCGTTCGTTGGGTCGAAAATGTTCCAGTAACCGGTAGACAACTTGGAAAAGAAGCTCAAGATTCCGTTTCCGATAATACGCAACCTGGGCATCTGCGAAGTGTCTGAGACCCAGAAGAAGCGATTGCCTTTCGTATAGTCCGCGCGGCCGGACGCGATTGGTTCAATGAAGCGAGGGATCATCGCTGGATCCATCTGACCGTCACCATCGACCTTGACGGCGACAATTGCGCCATCTTCTATGGCTTTTCGATAACCGGCCTGTACGGCTCCGCCTACACCGAGATTGGATTCGTTGTAGATGACCTCTACACGTGGATCTGTGCAATTTTCTTCGATAAATTCGCCGCTGTTTTCAGGACATGCATCGTCGACACAATAAATTCTGCTGACGCATTCCGGAACACTTGAGATGACGTTCAGGACGAACTCTTTCACTTTATAGCAAGGTACTATTACAACGATGTCGCGGTCAGAATTCATCGGTCTCCCCTGCCAACTCGACTGTTCAAGCCGAGCCAATCTCACTTGGCCTGCAACGATGTAAGCAGTATCCCAACAACGATACAGGCCACTCCGACCCAGTAGATCCCGCTGAGAGCTTCCCTGAACAAGTGTTTGCTGGCAAACGGAATGATAACAAACCCAAGCGCCACGAACGGATAGGCCCTGGAAAGAGCGACGAATTGCAGAATGTAGACCCAGAGAAATGTCGCAAATCCGTAAAGGACCAGAGCAGCCCAAAACGATGGTTGTGACATCAAGTCAACAACCGAAACGACCGAAGTCAATTTCTCTGAGGAAATCGCAGCTTGCTTGAACAGAATTTGTCCCAACGCCAGCAGCACGGAAAAAGACACGAGAACAAACAGTTGAACAGTCGGGGAATTCATCCGTGGAAAACCAAAATAGCGGCGAAAGTGCTCGATATTCTGAGGCCGGCAGCCACTATTTGCAACCACGCTTTACCAGCAATCGGATGTTCTATCGGCAAGCCCGGTCAATACCTCAGCGGATCAATTTGCCTGTCGCGGGACGCGCCTTTTGCACGTGGAGAATTGGGCCAATGATGACCCCGTGCCCACCGTTACTGCTCGCCGAACTACTCAGGGGCTACTAAACTGAGGTGGATTGGGTTTCGGTGGCGGCGGATTTCCTGCAGTGTTAGCCGCACCATCGGGCGCCATCTCGGACAGCGACGAAGTCTCGTCACCGATACGTATGTTGTCGTTGTAAATGACACGATTCGCCGATTGGTCCCAAACCTGGCGCTTGTCCATGTACATACCGGCGACAATCGCATGCCCGCCGTGATCGCCAAAAGAATCATACGGACCTGATCTAGCGGGCGTATTGTAGGCAATGCCGCGATCGAACGTCATGCCGCCACGGTTGACCACGCGCGGGCGGATGTCCAGCACTTCGACCCATGGCCCCGAGTCTTCCCGCTTCCAGACCTCGATGAATCCCGTGCCGCCTGCCGCAGAACCTCTTGCATCAAACTTTATGTGAATGACCCAGTCTGTCCAACCGCCTTTATTGACGCTCTGCAACGCCTGGTGCGACGCATTGACATCCGGAAAGTCTGCGAGACCGTCAGGCCATGCATTCTGGCTTGGATAAGGTACGCCGTCCTCGTTTCCTGTATAGAACATCTGTTGCTGCCAGGGCAACTGACCAGCGTAGTGTTTTTCTTCTGACGTTCGATGGAATATCTTCCATGCGCCCTTGTTCAACGCGATTGAAAACGAAGGTGATACTTTCGAGTTGTTGATATACGGTTTGAGTTCGAAGACAAGTGGTCCGAAACCACCGCCAGAGTCGTTCCAGTCCGCCGGTACGTAATGGCTGATTGAAATCCATCGTTCCGCCATATACGGAAGAGCTGTTCCGGACTCCGTTTCCGTGGAGTACCAGCTCTTTAACGCAACGATTCTCCGAGAGCACTCAGGCATCCCGCCACAATCCTCGGGTTCGCCCAACGCGTTTGCTGAGTTCTTCACGGTAAATTTGGCGGCGTAGTTTCCGGTTCTTGCAACTTCGGTTGTCACACTAAGGCAACTGCCATCGCCTCCGTCATAAGAAGGTCTGCAATAGTCCGGCATCCCGGAGAAATTAGGGGCTCCGGTGGAAGCGGAATGCCATTGCTGAAAATCTCCGGATTCGTAGTCACCTGACCAGATAATGTCAGACATTGCTGGTGTTGGCAGAAGCCCAAAAACCAATGCAGCTCCGATCAACAGAACGCCACTCACAAGATTTCGATTGTCCATAAAATATACCAGTCCTTTAACCGGAGTTTAGTCGCAGACACAAAGCCTGATCATGGCATGCGGGTTAAAGAAGCGGTCGCCCTCCGCGAGCCGGGCGAGAACACCCGGCGGGCAAAGCTGGCAACCCCGCTATCGTAGATCTTTAGACCCGTAGACCGGTGGCTTTGCGTCTCCGCCTTTCGACGGATTTGCCGTATGCAGCTGCAAAAAATGACATCAAATTCCGACTCGAATTGCAACACACGGGGGAACAAACTAACGCCGTAATCGATGAGAACTGTATGGTTTTGGTGATTTTGAGAACTGGCTCACACTCTGCGCGACCCGTCGCTCATCAACGGCTCTCAATCGGCGTTAATTTGTTAAATCAAACACTGCATCTGGCCGATATCCGAGCACATTTCATGCCAACGGCGTGCAGCTGTAACGAAATTAACGGCTTAGGCGACAAACGAAATGAGCTACGTAAGACGCCAGTACGCCAACTGTCGCCGTATAGTGACAGTTTCTCAGAGACGGAATTCAGTATTGCTTCTAAATGTCTGTTCTTGAGGTGGTTTCCGATGTCGACCAAAAGCGACATAATCAGGTCTTATGTCGGTCGCAGACTACAGCCGCAACAACAAGCGAAATTCGTCGACCATATGCTTGATCGAGAACCTTCTTAGAACGCGTTCGCGGCCTTTCTCACCAAGAGAACGGCGATATCCCGGATCGCTGGCGACGGCAATAATTCTGTCCGCCAGTTCCCGGACATCCCCGGAGTTGTAGAGCAAGCCACTCACCGAGTCTTCGATCATCTCCGCTGCTCCGCCGACATCGCTCAGCAGAACGGGAACACCCATCGCCATAGCCTCAAGCGTTGCATTTGAGAAAGTTTCGGAAATCGAAGGCAATACGAACAGGTCAATTCGTTCCAATACCGAACGAACGTCAGTAACGTTTCCAACGAAACTCACACGGTCGCCCACCCCACATCGTTTGGCCGTATCGCGTATATTCTCTCTTTCTGAACCGTCACCGACTAGCACCAGCTGGACATCGGGAATTTGATCCAACACTAGAGGCAAGGCTTGTACCACCTCAGCCTGGTTCTTCACGGGGCGCAGCCTGCCTATTGCAGCAATTATGAAGTTGCCGCTATCTCGCGTCGGCGCATCGGCTACCGCGATGCTATCTCGATTGCCATGTGTCGGTGAAAACCAATTCGTATCGACACCGTTATAGATAATGCTGCATTTCTCATCGTCGAGCCTGTAGCGTCGTTGCCACAGGTCCTGCTGGACGCGAGAGCCGAAAACGATCGCATCCAGCCGCCGCATGAGCGGCGCATACACTGCCATTGACATGCGCTCCTTTACGCTACCATGCTCCGTCGTATTGATTGACAGTACAAGACGCGGTCGCGCGCCGAGAGGAAGTCGAATTCCGGCCAAATGCGCGTAAATGACGGGATACAAGTTTATGCACACTATCTGATCGATAGCGGACTTTTCGATAAGCTCGGTCAGCAACCTGACCGATGTCAACGACAATTTCCCCTTGCGTTGCAAGTGTGTCACTTGCAGCTCGTTGCGAATTTCCGATCGCAACGTGGTCGGTGGGTTCAAATAGGCAATCTGAACGTCTTCGCCTGCCGCACGAAGTGCATTTGCGATGCGAACCGCCTTCTTTTCCGATCCGCCAACGGTCAAACTGCTGAGCAAAAACAAGATGGATCGTCCAACACCTGCCACCGGAGAATTGAGTCGACCATCAGTTTGTCCAGCGTTGCACACTGAAGTCTCAGGAACTGTTACGGCGAAAGAGGAACAGTGCAGCTTTATATAGTCGTATCACCATCCCGAAAAGTACAGATCCTTGATGATCGTAGATTTTCCACAGTTGGTAACGAGCCGTACTTTGGCCGATGGGCTTTCCACGCAGATATAGTGCGTTAGACGTTCCGATACGGCGAATACTCTCCGGGTCCTCGCCAGGAAGATTGCGTTTGCTTGCCTCGGATTTCGAATCCAGCGTCCACGACTTGTACCCTGACTCTCTCGCCAACTCTTTGACAAACTCGCTGTTCGCGCCACCAGGCCAACAAATGAAGTCAACCTTCTTACCGAGATTCTCCTCGATGACTTTCTTTGAGCCACTCAGCTCATGCAGCACTCTCAGTCGACGTTCTTCATCTGATTCGTAGACGCCCGGCAATTGCGGCTCGCCGAAACGATGCGTCATCCAGTCCTGCAATTCCTTCTCCCACGCAGGCGAATCGCAAAAACGGTCTCCGCCATTCTCTGCAACATGCTGGACGAGCTCGTTGACCGCAGTATCGTCCGGCAGAAATCGACGTGCGGCCAACGACTTTTCGTGCTCGAGCACCGGGTATCCCCACGGCAGGAAATGTTGCTGGTCCTCGCCAAGGTAACACGGCTTGCGGTCTGTCCGAGCATTCCAGTACAGCCACGGATAACGTGGAACCTCCTCTGGCCGGTGAATATCGACAACGCGCGGCCCACTGAAATACCAGGTATGCGTCATCGCATGAGACTGGATATCCACAAAACCGGATGCCTCCATCTCGCGCATTTCGGGCCACGACAGAAACCCGGGAACAGACAGTTCCGAATCACTGCATTCGCCGGCGGCTACGCTATCCAAGTTCGGCCGCAGTGACTCACCAGGATCCACAAAGTCAGTCGTCATGAAAATCGTCGCTTTCATTCCGTACTTCTTTAGAATCGGAAACACGTAAACCCAATTGTCAAGATAGCCGTCGTCAAACGTTAATAGTATGGAATCTCTCGGCAGGGATTTGCGTCCGGACATGTATTGATACAGGTCGCTCCAGAATATTGACGTGAAACCCGCCTCCGAAAGGTCTGCTATTTTTGCCTCAAACGTCTGCAGTGATTCAGAGATCTGTGACCATGCCCAACTATGGTCCTGCAGCCCGACACTGTGAAACATTAGTGCCGGGACAACCTCTCTGTTTCGGAAAAGTCCGGTCATACGCGCATGACGCTCCTTTTGAGCAGGTGGCTTTCGCTTTCCTGTCACCAAAACTTCTGCCAACGATTCTTGACTAATCTGATTATTATCTCCGCCGTCAACAGCTTGCCCAGAATGCGCTGTTCGCCCTGTAGGACTGTCGTGCGGACAAACTCCGGCGTGACGTACTCAGTAGTGCACGTGTCACTCGACTGCAGCAAGTCCATGATGAATTCGTTGTTGTCCTCAAACAGCCACTTGCCCCAGTCTTCTAGTGGTGCGAATCCGCCTTGCGCCGGCGGTTTGGCTCGTCCGCTAAGTTTTCTCACCACTCGTTCTAGCTGATAACCCGCCTCTCCAGCGAGCACAGCGGCTGGCCTCGTATTCATTACCGGGATGCGAAAGAACTCCGGAGCGCATTCACGCAGCAATCTTGCTTGCAAAATCATCTCCCGACGTGAACCGCGCGTGTTGCCGGCCAGGAATTGAGAATGGGACAATGTGCTCTGTTCGATGGAAAACGCCAGATCCACGATCGCCGAATCCCACGACGGTACGCGCACAGTCGTAAAATAGTCAGCTATCGCAATCTCACCACAGAAATGATGTGTAGATAGCGGATACATCAGGTACGAAAGGTGGTGCGACGAATCTGAAAAACTGCCAAACCGTTCCTGCAGTTCGCTCAGGCGATGCTCGATATGCCGAGTGAACTCACCATGGTTTTCGCCGGCCGCTCTCGTCCAGTCCAGTAGCGAATTCTCACGTGCTCGAAATCTGGCTTCAATATCCGGGGCGATCAGGTTTGGACAGTGCGCATGCCCACGAAACGCCATGTCCAGAGCAATCCCGCTTAAAGTCAGAGGAAAGTTCTTGCCAGCGTTCGTCAGTGTCTCGTATACGTACAGCAACGTCGCACGCAATATTCCCTGCTGTCCTCCACTCAGAAACACAGTTTCAAACGCGTAATCCGTAACTGACGAACTGAATTCCTTGCCGAAGGGTATCTGAATGTTCTCGACGTTGAGATCTAATGCAGTTGCCGCGGCGCCAATGAGGTCGGCACAACCTGGCGTTCCATACGTGTAGGTTGTGATTTCTTTGTCCGGTGGCGCAAACGCAAGAATGGTTCTTCCGTCCCAGCCCGCGGTAAGCGCGCAAGCGACGTGTTTCTCTCCTTCGAAATACGCGGGAACACGTGACCTGAACACGTCAACTGCCGCCGACAAGCCTTGTTCCCCCCGGAGCAAAGGCCTACTTGTAGAAACCGGAGGTGCGTACTCAGTGGTCGTTAGCGTTCTGCCGCCACATTCGAAACGCACTACGCAGGATGGTCCGACTCTGAATACAGATTCCAGAAACGTCGTCCCACCAGTGGGAAAATTGAAATACAGTGACTCCCAGAGCCACCGTCTATCGAAACTGGGGTTTTCAAGCAACCGTACGAAGACCGCAAGGTTGGTTGCTGCGGTGAATGATGTCTCGTCGGCGCAAACAAACAGCGGCTTCTGACCTCGTCGATCGCTCACCAAGTATGCAGCCCGTTCAACTTTATCAAAGGCAGCAATAGCAAAGATGCCGTCTAGCTGTGCAAAGTACGTGTACGATCCCGAAAGAGCGGCTATGATCTCGTCGTACGGAATGTAGTTATGCGCCACCAGATCGCCGGAGAACCCGATAATCCATCGCTCGCTCTGATACACAGGCGCGCCGCGTAGCGGCGCGCTTCGACGCCGTGTCGCAGCGAGGCTAATCTCTGCAAAATGCGAGTCTTCACGCGAGTAGCTGCCCTTCAGGTCCAGTGCGTCAATCGGCGAGTTGACACTCGTGTCCCGCAAATTGGCTAGGTTCGTTATCAGCAATTCTGACATAGGCTGTTTGGGGACGTCTCAAGAAGTCATTCAGGTATCAGGCTTGACTACCGGAAGCCACCATATTCTGAAGCAAACTGTCGTACTGGAGAGCGATTTTTTGCCACGAGAATCCCTGGATTCCAGAGTAATCGTAGTTGGTCGATGTCGAGAGTAGCAGCTCTATAGCGGCAGCGATTGACTCCTCCGTGTCTTCTTCAGACACTTCGCCACATCGCAGGTTTCTTACGAGCCTCGCGGCGGCGGAATGCGAAGGCGTCACTGCGAGTATCGGGCGGCGAACACTCAGATAATCGAACACCTTGAAAGGCAACGCATACGCGACTTCCTGGCCGCTTGGCAGATACAGGATGTCTGCAGACAGCATGAATCTACGCACAGTCTCATGGTCTACAGGCTGGTGTTCGACTACCAGATGTCGCAACCCGGCGCTTTCGATCAAGGATCTTTCATCGGATGGTATGCTACCGAACACGTGCAATCGGAAATTACAGGCCGATGGGTTCGATTCTTTTTCCAGGCGATTCAGCGCTTTGACCAGTGGCACAACTCTGCGGCTACCGTAGAAGTTGCCAGCGTACATTACGTTGGTGGTACCGGCGCCAAGGTCTAGCGGCTCACCAACCACTTCGTCAAAGCCGTTTGAAATTACATGACCGGCTTTTGGATCAGGCCCCTCATAGTTGGCAGTAAATCGCTCGGACATCACGTCCGACACAAAGACAAGCGCGTCCGCAGAGCCCACGGCCCAGCGCTCCAAACGTTTGCATATCCGACCCCTCAGGGTTTTTCCGTATTCGTCCCAATCGTAGGCCGCCCACGGGTCCCGATAGTCAAGGATCAGATGACACCCGATGCGCTTTTTGAGCAAGACTCCGGTCAGAAAGGCGGTAAACGGAGGGCCTGTCGCAATGATGACGTCCGGTCGCTCCCTTTTAGCAACCTTGTATCCCTTGACCACACTCGGCACCAACCATCCAATATATTGATCCGGAATCCTGAAGAACCGCCAAAACACGCTCGTCAGACGCCCCCGAATCGTCTTTCGATCGAATTCGTACGGCAACAGACTGCGAACCGAGAAGTTTTTCGAAACGGTCGGTAATGTCGGGTCGACTGCGGAACCCGCGCGCTGCCGGAGCGACAGCACTGAAACGTCGTAGCCCAGATCACAAAATTGTTTTGCCAGGAATGCGAACCGCTTCGCGCCAACAATCGAGTTTGGCGAATAGAAAGGTGTGCAAATCATCACCCGAATTCGTTGCTTACTGATCACGTGACGGTATCAGTGTCGAACTGCCTGGTGGTGCCAGTAGAGGCGGCCGGGCTGGGGGCAGTCCGATTCGCGGCCTGTTCGAAAACCACAACCGTCGCACGCATCGACAACCCTACGAACGACCAGACGAAATACCAGGGATTTGCAAGGTCCACAGCAAAAATCCCGGTCAACAAAATGCAGAAACCGAACACGAAACCGATGAGCAGCGCGTGCAGGGGGCCTTTGTTAGTGCCAATATTGACTGCCCGGCGGCAACGAAAGAGGATTGCGGCGAATATGCCCAGAAACGCGGCGAGCCCGATAATCCCCAGCTCAAAGAACCGATGTAAGTAGACATTATGCGGCGCTACAAACATAACGTCGTGAAAGGTATTCCAGCCATACCCCGAGATCAGGCTCAGAGGACGCCTCATCATGAAATCCAGTGCCGTAGACCATATCCAGGTGCGGCCTGATGTCATTGCTTCCGCACTGCCGCTGGACACGGCGTCTTGCGTTCTCTCGATGATCAGGTCTTTGTATTCCTGTCCAATGATCAAGGCCGCAAAGGCAGCTCCAACCAAGGCCATCGCCACCAGTCGCCGCATGTACTTCGGATTCATATGCTCTTTGAGAAACAAGGCCGCAATGATCGATCCGAAAATCAAGGACACCAACGCGCCCCTCGAAACTGTCATCAGCATCGTGAAGAAACTGGCTGCAGCACCAACGTACAGATAGGCCCGCACAAAGCCTTCCTCCCGAGGCGCCTGTGCCAACAGCAACGGAATCATCATGGCAATAAACAATCCATACTGATTTGCCTCTCCGAGAGGCCCTTCTACACGCCCATCATTTCTGGTTTCGATGAATCCGAAATCGGGAATACTGAAGGCATCCATCAGAGTTACGATGTTTGCCGCAACGAGCAACATGAGGAAGATTCGTTGCAGCGAGGCGACATCCTGCTCCGTGCGAACTGCCAGGAAAAAGACGAGGAAAAACAGATAGTGGTCTACCAAACCTCCCTTGAACGCGATAAACGACTGCAGCGGATCATAGTCGACGTATGAGGCAATGAATGAATTTGCGACCCACGACAACAAAGCAATAAGTATCAAGAGGCCGAACAACAAGTGTATCGAAGGCAGCTCAATTTGTATTGACCACCCCTTAATTGCTGCCTCGATAGCGATAATCAGCACCAGCATGTACAGCAACAGGTTCTTCAGGCTGACGCCTGGCGCAACACCCAGACCCCAGCCGAACATGCTGTCGGCCATCAACCCAGCGAACAGAATGAGAAGAAGAAATCGCTTCACTGAGTGAATTCCATCAGGCGCCGCATCGAACGAGCAGAATCATTTCGGTTAGCAAGTCACGACCTCGGGCACGCAACGCAACCGTGTAGGTGAGTACGCCGGCAATTATAGCGCAGATCAGAATGAGGACTTCCGACACACCAGCTTCGTGCAGAAAAGCACTAGCTGCATAGGCGGCAATGTACATGATTGCGACAGCAACAACCTGAGGCCATAGCGACCGCAGATGCAGCGCCGGAACTTCAATCCTCGTTGTTCGCCCTTTTATTGCCGCTTCAATGCCGATAATCAGGACCGGCAAATACAACAGAAGGTTCTTGAGACTCACTCCCGGCGCAATCCCCAGACCCCAGCCGAACATACTGACGGCCAGCAACCCTGAGAAAAGGACGATCAGAAGTACTCTTTTCACAACACGGGCCCTAGTTTCTCTTTCGCAGCAACGACAGCATCTCGGGAAGCAACGCTCGGTCAATCATTCGGACGGTCAGCAAGTAAGTGGTCATGCCGATAACCACGATCGTGCAAAGGACAAGCATCGCTGGAACGTTGAGACTGTTCAGTTGAGAACTACTGGCGTTGACGACGACATACATGATAATCGCAGCAAGCGCTTGCGCCCACAGAGACTGAAAGTAACGCAGGCCGCTAACCCCCAACAGCGGCAGCGAACGGATCAACATTATGACGAAGTAGACCGGATAGCCGACCACCCACGCGATCGCAACACCCTTTATCCCCCATTGGCTGCCAATTACGAAAGCCGTCGGCATGATCACCAGTGCGAAAACAAGGTTTTGGACGTTGACATCCGGCCTGCCTATTCCCAATAGCGCTGGTGTATTTGCCACATTTAACTGACGCAATGGGATAACAAGGGCAATCAATTGCATGCTCAATACAGAGTCTTGCCACTTTTCTCCAAGAATCAGGGGAACAGCGTCGGGCGCCGTCGCGGAGATCCCGAAACAAACCGGAAAACCGACGAATGCAGCTACTCGAACCACTTTACAGTAGTGTGACTGCAATGCAATCCGATCGTCCTGGATTCTGGAGTACGCTGCGAAGCCCACTTCATTTATCGTTCCTCCGAGTTTGTCCAGAGGTAACGACGCCAGTTTCTTCGCCACATGATAGAAGCCCAGAGCCTGGTCGCCGATGGCTCGTCCAACCACCACAGCGTCCGACTGAGTGTACAAATACCAGAGAATTCTATCGACCGTCAGATACCCGCCAAATGTCACCTGGTGCCGCATACCTCGCAGAGACAACTTCGGCCACAGCAGCAGGCGGCTCGCTGCGTAGGTGCCGATCAGTTGAACCGTACTGCCCGTTAGACTTCCGTAGACAAGAGACCAGACACCGAAGTCCAGAAATGCAAGCGTCAGAGTCGTCAGGCTTGCCGCTACCATGCCTGAGAAATCGATAGCTGCTCGGGCGCGAAATCTCATCTGCCGTTGCAGCGACGCTCTTTGCACAACGAAAAACGATGTCAGGACAAGACCCAGAGCCAGTACCCGAACAACGTCTGTGACGCGCGGCTCTCTGAAGAACCATGCCACGGTGGGTGCGATGAGATAGATCAACGCGAACAGTAGCATGTTGACGGATATCAATAATCCGAAAACCTGTTCCATCTCCTGTCGTGAAACGTCTTTCTGCTGAACCAGTGCGGCCCCCAGCCCCATTTCATTCAACAACATGATCAAGCCGAGGAATACGCTGGCCATCGCCAGGAGCCCATAGTCGCTTGGCTCGAGAAGCCGTATCACCACCAGAGTGACAATTGTTGTCACCAGCTGACCAAGCAATCGCGCCGAGCCCAGCCATTTCAAAGACGATATGACCTGTTGACCAATCATCAAAGCACTACTTTAGTGGGCCGCCCGGACTGCCTGGCAGTCAGCATGAAACGTCGTACATCCAGTGCTGCCCGTCATAACAGGCGATCCGGGTGGCAGCCTGTACACGTCTATGTGCTTATCAACCCCGCTATAGACCCTGTAACGACTCAGCAACCTGTCGATTTCGAGTTCTGCCGGGGTCAGGCTCTGGTACTCGACAGACTTCGAAAGCAGCCACACTGTGGAATTCGACGACTCTATCAGGTCGAATATTTCCTTTGCGGTCCCCAGCAGAAACACGCCTTCCCAGATATCCCTCGTTCCCTCATGCGCAGCGACAATTCGGTAGCGCTCTCCGTTGCGATCCATGAACATGTAGTCGAGTCTGTCAAGATAATATGGAACGGCGTATTCCGTCGAGATAACTATGTCTTCGGACATCCGGTTAGCATTGACATACTCCGCCGGAGAGCGGAAATCCCGTCTCGGGTAGTACTGGTCGACCTGCGCGCGCGGAAAGCCGATTCGATATGTGACCGCGTCGCTGTCGATACTACGGAGGTGCTCGTAGTCAAAGTCCTCCGACAAGTACGCGAACAAAAGGGCTGAGAAAACCACACAGACTGCGAACAAGTGGTGCCTCCCTGTTGCAAGGCGACATGCTTCAACCAGCGTTACGCTGCAGAGGATAAGGACAACCGGGTACACGAAATACGTGTAACGAGTCGTGAAATAAGGTTTGTTGAGCAGCGAGACAAGAGCGATGAGTCCCAAGACGATAGCTGTTATCAGCAGATACGAGCGCTTCCTGTCCGAATCCTCGCTCGCTGCAAACAGCACACCCGAAAACACCAGCAGCGCCATGAGTCCGGTTTGTACCGGCATTGCATCACGCCATGGAACAACAACGTCGCGAAAGACATTGGGAAAATTGAACAACAGCAACAGGACGTTCTTGAAATTGTCATTCGTTGGTTGAGGCAGATACTCTTGCCACCACGAGGTGCTGCCCGCGTAGCCCAACCAGAACAGAAACGATACAAGCAACGTGCAGGATGACGGCGCGACCGTCCTCAGAACGTCTTGCTTGCCGAACCGGCTATCCCTGTAGCGAGACAACAGCAAATGCACGAGTACGAAGACTATCGCCAGTCCAAACATGCCGAACAGCCCAAGGCCTAAGGCGACGATCGGAGCCAGCGTCCAGAATTTGTCCGAGATCTCGGTGCCGGCGCTTGAAGACTGACGGTAGTAGAATATCGACGCGGCCACCGTGGCGATCGCAGGTATTGCAAACAGCAGTAACCACAAAGTGTCACTTGGCAGCGCCTCAATCAATGGCACCGGAAGCGAAATTGGCAGAGACGGCCCTGACGACTCGGCAACCGGAAAATCCGGCGGCAGCGACTCCGGTGCCCCGAGCCAACGAAACGGAATCGAGCGCCAGTAATAGACTGCGCCTATGAGAAAGACAGGGACTACGACATCGAATCCCACCTTTTTCGACGGCCGAAAGACCAACGGCAGTAGATTCATCAATGCCGGGAATACGGCGAACTCGGACACGAATATCGACAACAGCGTCAGCAGTAGCATCCACTTCGTCGACGTTTGATCGCCCGTCACCAACCTCTTGTAGAGAAAATACAGGTACCAGAGAAATATCGCCCCGAACGGCGCATACATCCGGGCGAATCTCGCGAACTCGACCTCCCAGACAGAGAGACAATAGAAAGACACCGCTACACATGCGGCAGGCACACCCGACAGGTTTCGGGCCAACAGAAACACCGCGGGAATAGCCGCAATGTTGAAAAGGACCGTGACTACCCGAAAGGCAATTTCGTGCTCTATTCCGAACGCAAAAAGCGGGGCTACGAGATACTGGAGCAGAAGTCCGCGTGTGTAGTAGCCACCGACATCAAACCGTGGAATGCCATGGTCGACTATGTTCTTGACGGACGTGGCCAGATAGTACTCATCAATGGCAAACGGTGAATAACCGAGCCCTTTGAAGCGAAAGAAGATTCCGAGCAACACTGCCGCAATCGCAAATATCACCATGATGAGGCTTTGCTTATTCGTACGCTTTGGTGTGTGTGATTGCATGAGATCCAACCCGGCGCTTATGCCAGAAACCAATACTCAAGATAGATCGTCAACCCGATCCAGGCCACCGGCGCGGCAACGACCAACGGCCACCAGTATCTTCTTCTGAACCGTCCCGTGATGATGAATACGGCGATCTGTGCCACCCCGGCGAGTATGACGGCCACCGTCACCTTGGAGCGACGCTCCGTCATCGGTTGAAATCGCCCGCTAAAACGCTTGCCAGCTGAATCGTAGGCTGTGAGAGCCCGATCGGATATTCCGAACGTTGATCGCAACGTGACTTCGTCTACGGACGGCACTGCGGTTTCGCCAACGATCGATCGACGTTCGGCGACAACCTGGTCGTCTGACCGGTGCACGAGAAGGTCCGTCTCGGCACCTGTCTTGAGAGTCAGCGACCATTGCGATGGAGAATTCCAGTCGAATTCGGTTATGCCCTGCTTACGGTCATCGAACCTCAATACTGTCACGATGTTGAAAGCCGAGCCTGCCGATCGCACCCGAATTGCCGGTGCCGGGACGATATCGCCACCGGAAACGATGCCGTGATTCCAGCTATCGGTACCGTCTCGATCGGCTGCTACTTCGAGCTCATCGCTGTCAACGAACTCGATAAACAGCCTGCCAGTCCGATCCCCACTGTCGAGCTCATATCGATTCTGATCCACCTGGCTCAGAGACAAGCTTGAGTCAAACCGCCACACGACTTCGCCAGTCCGTTCCGTCGTTGCTCTGAAGTTGTCTATCGTGATCCAGGTACTATCTGAAACTTTGATGAACTGTCGGCGAATTCGTCCTTCGTCGCTGCTGGTTCTTTCGAGGTCAAGTACCGTCAACGCATCGTGCTGCCCATACCCAAGCAAGGTCGAATCTCTATCGACTTTGCTGGCTTCTGTGCTGAAATGCGGCGCGTTGGAACTCATCCAGCTAATAGCACCGCGCCGGGACCCAATGTACGGCCAGGATCCCACAGCGCGCACCCAAGCCACGCCCCTGGCCCATATACCGATCCCGAAATCATCAGCATGTTTGTGAATGCCTGACGGAAAATTGCCCCAATGAACGACCGTTTGTGCCAGCCTTGCAGCATCCGGCCAATGCTCGAGCCCATCCCAGAACAGCGCCAAACCGCTGCTCGGCAAGACCATGGATGCCCGACTCGGCACCACCTCTTCGCGTCCCGGGCGAATCAGGGGCGATGAAACAACACCATCGCCGTCGAAGGTCGCCAGAGAAAACTCCGATACGCCCGAATCATGTGTATCCCCTACGACCGGCAACGTCCTGTCGGGACGACGCAAGGAGTACGCAATATTGACTGCCGCTTCATAACGATCGATCCACCCTTTCGCGACCGGGATATTCTGCATCCCGAGGTAGCGCCATGCCGCGGACAGGCGTCGAATTCCGTTCCACTGATACGATGCCGAATGCTCGAGGATGGCGCCTTGCTCGTCAACGAAGTAATCCATTTGAGCGTGCAGGCGCTCTACTGCGGTTGCAAGCGCATCTTTGGCATCGGGCAATGATGGAAACGCCGTCGCCAGATGAATGAGGGCCAGGTTCTGCATGAATCCGTGATTGGAGCGATATTCGAAATGTCCCTCGTCCATCAGATAATCGGTGATTCGGGCAACATAGCGAATCAGTTCTCGCGCAATAGCCTCATCGAACGCGGTGGAGCTGCGGTAAAGTCGCCATAATTCCGTGGTAACAATTGCTCGAGAAGAAATCGCATGATCGTTGAGCAAGAGTCCGCGCGGCAGTAACAAACCCCGCTCAAACTCGGCCCAGTCGACGACATATTGAGCCGCCAGCGAAAGGTACTTGTCGTTGCCGCTCGCTTCGTACGCCCGAACCAGCAGACTCGGCAGCGCGAATCCGGCGATCTGCAGGTCAGAGTGGACGCTGGGATACCGATAGTCGACCGGATCGAATGGAACATATACCAGTCCGTCCCGGTAACCAGCATCGATAGCCTGCTCGGCCAGTTGAACTGCCCTGTTGTCATCTGCGCCACGATAGCTCGGAAAACTGACGGCGATGTCATGTAACTCCCGAAGTACGTCATCACCTGGAGTAGTTGCCATTTCCTTCACGACCCCGGACGGCGGCCGGTAGTCCTCCGGAGTGCGTACGAAACTGATCACCGGCTCCCAGATAAGCAGCACCAACACGATGGGGAATGCGCATCCTACAGCCAGGGATCTCAAAGTCATCTTTTGGAAAGCCATGCGACTGCTACCGTCCAGACGTTTGTACGGTGATCGCCGAAAGAACCACTACCAAGACTGCTTGTGCAGAAGTCATCAGGCGCGGTTCTTGCGACGCTCACCCTGGCGGCGGTCCGCCATGCTTCGTCTTTCCGGCCCCTGATAGTTCGAGCGACGGCCCCGGCGTCTCTCGCCGTGACGACGACGATCCTGAATCTCGCGGCGCCGGCAGATGGACCTGCGTAGAAACCGCATAACCGACCAGGCTCTCAAAATGACCCAGAAGTAGATGAGCCCTGCGACAACAAATGCTCCGGTCAGAACAAGATCAGATACGTCGTACGCGGTACCAGCGAGGCCTATGATGACACCAATCGAAGCGAGACCAGCCATCGTGAGCACGGTCTCTGTGACAGTGAATCCGGCGAGCAGAAAAACGTGGTGGAGATGCTCCTTGTCAGCCGAGAACATCGGTCTGCCACGCAACAATCGACGGGTTGCCATACAGACCGCGTCGAGCACGGGAAGCGCCAGGAACCATAATGCTGCGGCAGGCCTGATTACCCTATCCTCTCCTTGAGATAGGTCTATCGCATACCACGCAAGCACCAAACCAAGAAACATGCTTCCGGAATCGCCCAGGAAAATCAGTGCACGGCGCTTTCCCGGGACCGTGACATTGAACATCAGGAACGCGAACAACCCCGCGGCAAGCCCTGTAAGTTTCTGAACGCCGACAGAGTCACCGAACAGGACGATTGCGGCGATGAATCCAAGAATCGGAATGAGCGACAGACTGCCAGCCAAGCCGTCAAGACCGTCGGACATATTGAGCGCATTGATCACACCGACAGTGGCAAACAACGTGAACGGGATAGCGGCTCTTCCAAGATCGATCGTAGTGCCTGGCGACCCGACCACGCCCAAGTCCTGGACGACAACGTTCGCCCCGTAGACCATTACCAGTGCTGCGACGATCTCGAACACGATTCGGGTGGCCGGTGACAGTTCCCGAATATCGTCCACAAGACCAACAAGCACCAGCAGTCCCCCGGCGACATAAAAGCTGTGCAGATTCTCCGGAGAGACGCTGCCAGGGGCCAACTGCTGCGAAACGAGATGTGTCACCAGCATGGCAAGAAAGATAGAGAGTCCGCCAACAAGAGGGATTCTGCCCTTGTGGACTTTTCGGTCGTTCGGAACGTCAACCAGACCGACCGAACCAGCTAGCGGTCGCAAGATCATAATCAAGAAACTGGTCGCGACGAAACCGATTGCGATACTTGTGATTACGGGAAACGACATTCAAGGCAAACTCAAAGTTCGAAACGACAAGCTACTGGGTATCAGCCACAGAATGGCGCCGGCATCTTGACTAAATCAATCGCCGGAAACACCATTTTGTCCCAATGCACGCGTATCGGCTACAGGAAACTGACCTTCTGAGCCTCAGGTCACAGTAACATACGGGATTTTGTCACATATTATGGCGAACTAGCGCACACTTGGAACGTCCCCGCAAAGCGGTATGTCGAAGCTGCCACGACAAGGGCTTTCGACGGCCATGTGGTGTAAATTGACGACTATGTCCTCGCAGAACGTAACCTACCTGTCATCCGCCGATTTGAAATGTGGACGCTCTGATTCCGCACGGCCGCTGAAAGTACTACTACTGAATTACGAATTCCCTCCGTCGGGCGGCGGAGCGGGCAATGCGACGTTCCATACCGCTCTTGAAATGAGTCGGCGAGGTCATCACGTTGACGTCCTTACGGCAAGACTCGCCAATCAAGCAATGGTTGACAATGTCGAGGACCTGACAATTCACCGAGTCTACAGCCGACGCCTTGGCATCCATGAAAGCGGCTTGTTTGGTGCCCTGACCTACTTGCTGACCGCCATGCGTCGTATGCGCCAACTGGCGCGAAGAAACGACTACGATCTCTACCACTTCTACTTCGGCCTGCCGACCGGGCTCCTTGCCCTTTACGCGCGTTTCGTACTAAAGAAGCCCTATATTATTTCGCTTCGCGGGTCCGACGTACCGGGCTACGATACCAATCGCTGGTACCTGCAGCCTCTGCACGTGATCCTTCGCCCGCTGTCACGTTGGCTATGGTCGAACGCCGCTTCGGTGGTCGCATTGAGCAAGAACCTGCGTGATCTGGCGCATACGACCGCGCCTGATCTCGAGATTGGCGTTATCGGTAACGCCGTTTGCACCGATCTGTTCCCGCAGAAACCGCAAAGACCTCTATCAAATCCGGTGCGTTTAACCTGCGTTTGCCGCCTTGTGAAGCGAAAAGGCATCGTGCATCTTCTTGAGGCGATGCAAGAGCTGAAGGGCGAGGGATTCTTGTTGGATATTGTCGGCACCGGCGATCAGGAGCAAACAATTCGCCGTATGATCAGCGACAGGGGCCTGACAAAATGGGTAAGGATGGTCGGCTACGTGCCGCGTGACTTTCTTGCTGAACACTATCACGCCTCGGATATCTTCGTACTGCCGTCGCTCAGCGAGTCCTTCGGTCAGGTATTGTTGGAAGCAATGAGTTGTGGGTTACCGATCATCGCATCTCGCGTTGGCGGCATTCCTGAGACTATCGAAGACGGCGTCAACGGCTTACTCGTGGAACCCGGATGCGCGAAGTCGCTGGTGGGAACCATTAGACGACTCGCCGAAGATCCCGCGCTCTGCAACAAGATCGGCAACGAGAATGCGAGACTTGCTCGATCCCGCTATAGCTGGCGGGCCATTGCCGATAGCTATGAGGAGGTTTACGGACAGGTGATCGAAGACACGATCAGCAACGATATCGTGCAGGCCTGACCAGAAGTGAAGCTCCGCAGTAAGCTATCGCTTGCGGCTATGACAGCAGGCCTTATGCGTTCGCAATGGTGGAGTGATACGCGCATACGCAGCCATCAAACCCGAAAACTGTCTGCGATTTTGCAGCACGCATTGCGGAACGTTCCACACTACCGGGAATTGGCCGCAGCAGGTAACCCATCCGACCCGCACTCGCTCCTGCGCCGATTTCCGGTTTTGCACAAATCGCACGTGCAGGACGATGCCGAGCGCTTGCTGGACATCGAAATCGACGTTGACGGCCTCCACAGGTCGCGGACGTCGGGCTCGACCGGTGAGCCCACCACGACGTATTTCGATGATCACGCGTGGCTATTCAGCAAGTACGCGTTGAAAGCTCGCCGTGTGCTGAACGCCGGTCTGCCCTTCGGGCAAAGACTGCTCGTTGTGACCGAACAGAGCGACGGGACGGGCGAAACGCTGTCCCATGTCTCCATTGCCGATCGCATTTTTGCGACACTTAATCTCACCGTGGAAAACTCAATCGCCGAAAATGCCCGGAAGCTCATCGAATTCCGGCCAACCATGGTCTATGGGTACCCGTCCTACCTCGCCTGTCTCGGCGAGTATCTCCAAGACATGCGTCCTTCACTTCGACCTGTGCCAGTCGTATTCACCAGCTCGGAAGTCCTTACACCGGCAGAACGTGAGCACTTGCAGTGTCTTTACGGCGGCCGGGTAGTCGATGTCTATGGAAGTACGGAATTCAAGGAAATCGCCGTGCAGTGCGAATTCGGGACCTACCACATAAATTTCGAAAGCGTCTATGTCGAGTCGCTGCCGGACCCTCAAGCCGGACATCCCCGGGTGCTGCTCACAACACTGGTCAATACGGCAATGCCGCTGATTCGTTTTGATATCGGCGACCACGCAGAACTCACCCGCGGAAAATGCCGCTGCGGACGAGATGGGCCGCAGCTTCGGCAGCCGCACGGCCGTTCAGCGGAGATGCTCCATTTCCCTGGCGGCGTTGCCGTGACGCCGTTCGTGCTGACAACCGCGGTGGGGGCATTTCGCGAGATCAAGAACTACACCATCGTGCACGCGGCACCGGATGACCTGCGGATTCGGGTCTTTGCGGAGCCGCAGCTTGGCGATCAACGACGCGAAGAACTCATCGCCAAGGTAGCAGCGAAACTGCCGCCCGGCATCCGGATCAGTATCGAATCTCTCGACGAGCGACTGCCGGTGGGCAAGCGTGTCGGCGTAGTGCGTACATTCTAGTGGCGAAAGTAGCCCATACCGCCGGATGCGAAATTTATTGCGGCGACGATCTCATGCAGGCAGCAGCGAGCAGCCGGGTGGCCCGCGACCTGTTCGACACCCGGAAATCAATGCGGATGCCGGGGGTTGCGCGCGTCATCAGCGACCTTCGAAACGCCGAACTTCGGACACTACTGCCGCGTGCCTGCGTAGTAAGCGGCACAGAGCGAGACTCTGGCAGGCCTATCACGATCGGATTTACGGGCACATTGCGCGTCGTTGGCTTTTGCGCCCCGCTCATTATCGGTAACGATCGATTTGAACGTACGGCCACAAACGCCGAAACAGCCTCGCGCGCGGACATTCTCGTCTCGGATCACGCGCTCGCCGGCTCCCGGCAACGCCGGGCAGCGCGTATTCGCCTGCCAACCTGGGTGCGCCAGGCGCTGCCGATCCGTGAGGACTGGGCCACTGCGCTGGCGCGGCTGCCATCCGGATTGCGACAGGAGCTACGTCGCTTCCTGCGACGATATGGTTACACCGTCGCCGTTTCTTCGGGACCTTCGGCCCTGCGCAGCTACTATCGGGACCTCCATGTTCCCTATCTGTCCAAGCGTTTCGGAGACGACACCATTCTTGCCTCCGAGCGCGCGTTTCTCACGCAGTACGCGCACATGACGCGGCTGGACCTGCTGTACGAAGACAGGGTCGTTGCCGCTAGCCTGCTGGAGCTCCGAGGCCCCTGTCTTGCGATCCGAGCAAGCAGCATGGCTCCCGACAACCCGACGCTGAGCGGCCGCGCAGACGTGCTCGACTATTTCTCGATGCTGATCGCGAAGTCACTGGACTGCAATCGGCTGGACTTCGGCCTGAGCCGGCCACATCTCGAGAACGGCAGCTTCCGTTACAAGGCCAAGTGGTGTTCTTCGCTCTCCGCCGCGGGCGGGCTCAAGACCGAGATTCGAATCCTGCCCCGGACACGGACGGACGCAACGCTCGCATTCTTGCGTCGCAACTACTTTCTGCAGCGAGGCGTCGACAGGTACTTCGTGCGTGTGCTTCGTGACCGCGAAGATGGCGATGGCGCCTTTTCCAGACTGACGAACATGGGCCGCGCATCCGGACAATACGACGTCCTATATACCGACGATCCGGGCGAGGCCGGGATGGTGCTGGAGTGACGCGGGCCAGCCGCTTTTTGAAGAACGTAACGTCGAACTACGTCGTTACAGGCGTCGATATTCTGATCTTCGTGTTGCTGACCCCGTTCATCGTGCATCGGCTCGGTCTGGAGCATTACGCTGTCTGGGTCATCCTGCAATCGATCGGCTTCTATCTCGACTTTTTCGATATCGGTGTGCCCGACGCTCAGGTACGGCAGCACTCCAGTCTGCTCAAGAAGAAGGACCCGCAGGCCGTGTCACGCCTCCTGGGCACGGTGTTCGTCATCTACCTCGCCGCCGCCGCCGCCGCGCTGCTCGCCGCTGCAGGGTTGGCGATGCTGCCGACGGTTGACTGGCTCGACATCCCGGAATCGGCCGCAGACCTGTACGTGCCGGTACTGCTGCTGATCGGCTTGACGGCTGCGTTTTCTTTCGTCGAAACCGGAATCGACGGGATCTTCGAGGGTTATCAGCGCTATGACGCGGCGAACGCGATCGACCTCGTATTCACGGTTCTGTCCGCGCTCGCCGTTGTCTGGGCGTTGGCGGCCGGCTTCGGGTTGATAGCGCTTGCTCTGATTGCCTGCGTTGAGACGCTGCTCAGCGCTGCGACCAAGTACGTCGCGGTGAGACGCATGTTCCCCGAGGAAGCGCATCCCCGTCTCGGATTCGATGCAGCGACCTGGCGGTCGATCAGGAGTTTCAGCATCTGGACGAGCCTCGACGAGTTCGTTACCGAAGGCACTGCGCAGTTCGACCGGATTCTCATCCCGATTCTGCTCGCCAGTGCCCTGGTTACGCCCTATTCCCTCGTCGTCGCGCTGGCGGCGGCGATTTTTGCCCTCGCACAACCGATTACCGACACGTTCCTGCCGATTGCGTCCGCCAGGCACCAGGAGAGCGACCGACATGCGATGACCGCGTTCCTGCTCCGCGGCACCCGGCTCGTGACGATGGCGACGTTACCGGTGACGATCGTCGTCGTGTTCTTTGGCCAGCCTATACTAAACCTGTGGGTGGGCGAGGAATACACGACCCTCCATCCCACGGTGCTCTGGTTTACCGCGGCTAACTTCTTTTTTTCGACTTACCTGTGGACGTCCCTGAACGTCTTGACGGGGGCCGGCGCCGTCAAGCAGATTTTCAGGATGTCCGTGTTCGAGGTGTTGCTCGTTCTCGCCCTCATCCTGTCGCTGGTTCCATTCTTCGCGCTACCGGGACTGGCTTTGGCAGGTTTGGTGGCCAACGTCCTGACAGGGGTGTTTCTTTTCATTCCGGCGGCATGCCGCCTGACGACACTCCGTACGCGAGCGTTTGTCGGAAGCAGCCTTGTCCCGCATCTGCTGGCGGCGACGCCCGCGGTCATCGTCGCCTGGCTACTGTCGCGGTGGCTCGACCCGACTACCTGGTTCGAGACCCTGGCCGCTGCCGCGGTAACCGCACTCGTCGCATTGCTGTCCCTGCTGTTCTTTGGAACGACGCCGCGCGACCGCGCCCGCTACTACATTACCGTTTGTCGCCTGGCAGGACTTCGCTGAGCCATGGGCCGGGTCGTTTACGTTCGCTGGTTGACACCCTACGACGCCCGGGCGGTCGCGCGTCTCGAAAGGAAGGCCTACCGGCGCAGCCAACGAGACGGCCGCCGTGCGATAGAGGACGACTTGTACGATGCGTACGTCGACGATCGAAACCTGAGTGCCGCGATGTTCGATGGCGCAAAGCTCGTGGCCTATATTCTCGCGTACATTCGCGAAGACAGGCGGGAGATATTCGAGGACTTCGAGGTTCACTGCGAGCAGGCCGAGGGCCTCGGGGGCCGCAGCATTTACGTTGAGGACATCGTTGCATTGCCGAACTACATGTCGCGGTCCGGTCTGCTCTATTCGAAGTGGAAACGCGAGGTCCGACGCCTCGATTCGACGATGCCGATGGACGCCTTTTGCTCCGACGAGCTGAGACGGCGCTGGAACCGGCACCGCCGCATGTTCCGGCGTCTCGGTTTCGAGCTCGGCGAAACGCAACGCGTACGGGACCTGACCAGCGACCAGGAATGGTTCTGGATGAGCTGGAACCAGATCGCGGACCCGCCGGCACCAGCAGGCTCGACTGGCCTGCCGGGCACACCCCTGGAGTCGGCCGATCTTCCGTCCGGCATGCGCGCCCGGCTGATCCAGACACCCGAGGCCTGGGCACGCATCGCCGACGACTGGAACCGCTTGCTCGACCGCATGCCGGAGGGTAGCGGCATAATGTCGTATGAGTACCTCAATAGCTGGTGGGCCCATTTCGGCATTTCCAACCAGCTGTCGATCCACGTTCTCTACCGTGGGAACGAGGTTATCGGCATCGCGCCGATGATGATCGCTCCGAAGCGCATCCTGGGCGTTTATCGGCCGCGTCTCGAGTTCATCGGTGACCAGGTCAACACTGACACTCCCGATCTCATCGTGGATGAATCACAGGCTGACATACGTTCCCTGGTTTGGCGTTGTGTCATGACGTCGATACCGCGATTTGATGCGATCTACCTCCGTGAGCAGGAGGGCGACGCGGAGTCCCACGCCATCTCGACCGCTGTCCGTCCCGGCGAGTTCACACTGACAGCATCCGAGTCGATGGACTCGCCGTACGTCATGTTCGATCATACCTGGGACGAATACCTCGCCGCGCGGTCCCGCGCACTCCGAAAGGGCTTTCGCAGCAAACTGCGTAAGCTCAATGCGTTGGGCGAGTTGCGGTTTCACGGGTACAAGGGCGGCGCCAACGCGGCCGCAAACCTGGCGAAATTCCTCGACATCGAATCGAGAAGCTGGAAAGCGAAAGAAGAGATGGGCGTATCGGGAAACTCGGCACGGCTCTCTTTCTACCACAGCCTTATGACGACCCTCGGGTCTGCCGACAAGATTCACTTCCGGTTCCTTTCGCTGGACGGAAAGCCCATTGCGGGCACGATCGGCCTGATACGAAACGGTCGATTTGAATCCCTTGAGATTTGCCACGACCAGGCGTTCGATCGCTTTTCGCCCGGCGTTGTGCTGACGGGCCTGGAACTCGAGGAGTGCTTCGGTCTTTCCGAGTACCGGGAGTACAACTTCCTGGTTGGAACCTACGCCAACAAGACGCCGTGGCAGACACACGCACGATCGGTAAGGGACATGTACACGTTACCCCGAAATGTCTGGGGATACGCGAATCGCGCGCTGATATTCTGGCTGAAACCACGCGTCAAACGCTTTTTGAAACGCCATCGCCTCATGGAATCCGCGGAGAAACTGGTCGATAAACTGGAAGGAGTATTCCGGTGACGGCGGACCCGGCAGGGGCAGAAGCCGGCATCCGGGTCGTAACGACCGAGACAGAGTGGAGCCGACTCGAGCCTGAGTGGGATGTGCTGCTCGGGACCGTCGACGGCGCGGCCGCATTGCAGAGCTACGGCTTCCTGCGGTGCTGGTGGCGGCATTTCGGTCACGGCAAACAGCTGCGTGTTGTCGTTGCCGAAAAAGACGGCAAGCCGGTCGGCATTGCGCCCCTGCAACTGTCGCAGCGCAAGATGTATCGCATGCTATACCCCGTCCTCGAGTTTATCGGCATGCCGGACGAACTCGACAGGCCGCGACTCCTCGTAGCCGAAGGAGACGACGAGACGCTGGACCGGCTACTCGGCGCTATCGCCGGTCTCGGCCACGATTGGAAGGCGCTGCAGCTCGACGAGCTGGATGCCGACGGCTGGCAGGAACGCCGATTGATCGCCTGGGCGAAACGGCAGCGGCTGTGGTCCGAAGCAACGCCGCTGCACCCGGTCCCTTTTCTGGTCAAGGCCGGAGACTGGGACCACTACCTGGACAACAAATCACGCCGCTTTCGCAAGCGTCTACGCTATGCCAGGCGACGGCTCGAACGCGATCACGCGCTGAGCTACCGCTCGTCGCACGGACCGGGGCTTCACCGCGAACTGCTCGACGAGTTCTTTGAGATCGAGGCCGGTAGCTGGAAGGCCGCGAAAGGCTTCGATGTCGGCTCGGAGGAAGGCTACAGGGACTTCTACCGTGACCTGCTGGGCCATGACAGCGACACGCTCCGCGGCCACATTGTTGTTCAGTACTGCGACGGCCAGCCGTGCGCCGCGACCTTGGGGTTCAGCAGCCGCGGCACCTATTACTCGCTTCAGATTGCGCACGATCCGCGCTTCGACAAGTACTCCCCCGGGACGCTGCTCGAGGCCTATGAGATGAAGTGGTTTTTCGCCAACGCGAGCTTGACCCGGTACGAGCTCCTCGGCGGCGAGGGCACGAACAAGCGCCGCTGGGCCAGCGACGCAACGGACACGAACGTCGTGTTAATTCGAAAACCCAATCTGCATTTTGCCGCAGTGAACGTCTATCGACACTGGCGTCGACGGTACTGAGAGTCGTCAGGCCTGCTTCAACCCTTCGTTTCGAGAAACGCCAGGATCTCCTCGACTTTCGCCCGGACCAGCCCTTCGTCGGCACGCGACTCGACGTTCAGGCGAATGACGGGTTCGGTGTTCGACGCGCGCAGATTGAAGCGCCAGTCGGAGAACTCCAGACTGATCCCGTCTGTTTCATCGACGGCGTCCGCCTCGCCCGCGTAACGGTCGCGAATCGCCTGCAGGGCATTCGCGGCGTCACTGACCTGGCGATTTATCTCACCGCTCGTCGGGTAGCGGGCGATGCGGTCGCCAATGAGCTCGGACAGCGGCTTGCCGGTCGAAGACACGAGCTCGGCGACGAGCAGCCAGGGAATCATGCCGCTGTCGGCGTAGGAGAAGTCACGGAAATAGTGATGTGCACTCATCTCGCCACCGTAGACGGCATCGACGTCACGCATCGTCTCCTTGATGAACGAGTGCCCTGATTTGCTCTGCACGGCCTCGCCGCCGCCTTCGGCGACAATATCCAGGGTATTCCAGGTAAGCCTGGGATCGTGCACGATCTTCGCGCCGGGATGGTTCTTCAATAGGCTCTCGGCAAGCAGGCCGACGATGTAATACCCCTCGATAAAGCTGCCTTTCTCGTCGAAGAGAAAACAGCGGTCGAAGTCACCGTCCCACGCGATGCCCATGTCGGCGTCGTGCGCGAGCACGGCGTCAGCGGTAACCGACTGGTTTTCCAACAGCATGGGGTTCGGGATGCCGTTCGGGAAATTCCCGTCCGGCTCGTGGTGCATTTTGATGAACTCGAATGGCAGATGCTGCTCGAGGCCATCGACGGCGATGCCCGCACAGCCGTTGCCTGCGTTGACGAGCAGTTTGAGAGGCTTCAAGGAGTCTGCGTCCACGTAACTCAGCATGTGCGTGATGTAGTCGCCGAAAAGATCGGGACTTCGCACCTCGCCCGGTTGGTCTGCAATCGTCCTTTCATCCGACTCGGCGATCCGCCGGATGTCGGCGAGCCCCGTGTCCGCGCTGATTGGCCGTGCTTCCTGGCGGACGATCTTCAGACCATTGTAATCGGCCGGGTTGTGGCTGGCAGTGACCATGATGCCACCGCTCGCATTCGTGAACGCCGTGGCGAAATAAACCATCTCCGTGCCACAGAGGCCTATATCGTAAACATCGACGCCGGCGTCCGTGAGGCCTTTTATAACGGCATTGGAGAATTCCCTGCTCGTCAGTCGCATGTCGCGACCGACCACGACGGCGTCGGCGCCGAGAAAGGCTGCGGTGGCATTGCCGATGCGATAGCAGATATCCGCATTGATTTGGGTAGGTATCTGGCCACGTATATCGTAGGCCTTGAAGCTGTCGATTGTTGTTGGCATTGGCACCGCCGAAAAGTCAATTCAGATACGCATCGTTCGGACGTCGAATTATGCGCGATTCCAGCAGAGTATTGTAGGACCGCCGACATGGAACTATCTGGGGATCCTGTATAGAATCCAACCGTCGCTGCTACCCCAAATGCCATGTCGGACGTCAAGATCCATCTCATAGCCGCCGCTCGGCCGAATTTCATGAAAGTCGCGCCGCTTTATCATGCGCTGGCCGCGACCCGCTGGGCGCAGCCCGTTCTCGTGCACACGGGACAGCATTATGACCGCAACATGTCGGATGCGATTCTCGAGGACCTCGGCGTACCCGATCCGGAATTCCACCTCGGCATCGGCAGTGGCACGCATGCCGAGCAGACCGGCAACGTCATGATCGCCTACGAAAAGATATGCCTGGACGACCGGCCGGACTGGATCGTCGTTGTCGGTGACGTCAATCCGACGGCGGCATGCGCCATGGTCGGTAC
>JAAUYD010105718.1_pt1 | contig 95706 bp, 83 predicted proteins | sample 7278101 | NCBI WGS metagenome assembly JAAUYD01 (sample SAMN14350128, study PRJNA611818) | marine sediment metagenome | isolation source: surface marine sediment (0.6m) | place: French Polynesia: Moorea | collected 2018-08
ATGGCGAGCAGGAAGATCGCCGTCGCCACCACATTGTATGGTTCCGTTTCGGCGCGATGGACCAGACGCGCCCAAACGCCCTCCATCTCCGCATCGCCATAGCTGTCTAGGGGCAGCGGAAACGCGCCGGGTTCGACCGATCCATGGCCGCCGGAGGCCAGAAGCTCGCTCGGCGCCAAGGCCGCCAACCCCAGCAGCGCCAGCAACAATCCGGATCGCTTCATCACCCGCCCCCAAACGTGTCGATCACCCGATGAAGGTTGATCTTATCCGCTGATCCGTCGGAGGCAAACAGTGCGCGCCGTCTTTAATTCGCCTGGCTAGGGATAATGCGCCGGGTCCAACGCGGCCGGTCGATCGGGCAAGTCCAGCGTGGCGACCGAGGCGGGCGTCTGGCTGATGATCTTGCCGCGACGGATAACGTAGAGGCGGGTCGCTCGAAGCCGCACAGCCTCGATCCGGTCGCGCGCCTGAAGCACGACGAGATTGGCGTCGCATCCCGGCGCGACGCCGTATCCGTCAAGGCCCAGGATCTTTGCGGCGTTGCCGGTCACCGCGTCGAAGCACCAAGCCATATCGTCGCGCGAACAGAGCTGGGCGACATGAAGACCCATCGAAGCCACGTCCAACATGTCCGCACGCCCCAACGAGTACCAGGGATCCATGACGCAGTCGGAGCCGAACCCGACCTTGATCCCCGCCGCCTTCAATTCCGGCACGCGCGTCATGCCCCGGCGTTTCGGGTAAGTGTCATGCTTGCCCTGGATCATGATATTGATCAGCGGGTTTGGGATCGCGGCCAGCTCCGCCTCGGCCATCAGCGGGATCAGCTTCGAGACGTAATAGCTGTCCATCGAATGCATCGAGGTCAGATGCGATCCGGCGACGCGCCCGTGCAAACCAAGCCGGTTGGTCTCATAGGCCAGCGTCTCGACATGCCGGCTCATCGGATCGTCGCTCTCGTCGCAATGCATGTCGACGGGCAGGCCGCGCTCGGCCGCCAGTTCGCAGAGCGCCCTCACCGAGCGGGCGCCGTCCGCCATCGTCCGTTCGAAATGCGGGATGCCGCCGACGACATTGACGCCGCGATCGAGCGCGCGGACCACATTCTCCCAGCCGTTGGCCGTCCGGAACACGCCGTCCTGCGGAAAAGCGACCAGCTGCAGGTCGAGATAGTCTTTGACCCTGTCCTGGACATGCAACAACGCCTCCACCCCCATCAACGGATCGTCGCCCGTGTCGACATGAGAACGGATCGCGCCGATACCCATCGACACGGCCAGATCGCAGAACTTCATGGCGCGCTCGGCGATATCCTCGACCGTCTGCTCCGCCCTCAACTCGCCCCAGAGCGAAATGCCCTCAAGCAGGGTGCCGGACTGGTTGAGGCGCGGGCGCCCCAGCGACAGGGTCGCATCCATGTGAAAATGCGGATCGACGAAGGGCGGCGAGACCAAGCAGCCGGCCGCTTCGATCATCTGGCCCGCCTCAACCGTGATACTCGGTTCGACGGCGACGATCTTGCCTTTGTCGCAAGCGATGTCGATTCCCGTCCGCCCGTCCGTCAGGGTCGCGTTCTTGATCAGCAAATCCATCGGGGGCCTCTTCTATCGTTGCCCTTTGAACCAGGGTCTTAGCAGCGCACGCGGATATTCGGCGCGCCGCGCCACCACCACAAGCGCGACGATGGAGAGGATATAGGGCGCCATTAGGAAAATCTGGCCGGGCACGACGGCGCCGGCCTCGGTCTGCAGCCGCACCTGCAAGGCGTCGAACATACCGAACAGGATCGCCCCTAAGAGCGCTTTTCCAGGCCGCCAACTGGCGAAAATGACGAGCGCGATGCAGATCCAGCCGCGGCCGTTCACCATGCCGAAGAAAAACGCGTCAAAGGCGGACATGGTCAGGAAGGCGCCGCCCAGCGCCATCAGGGACGACCCGGCGACGACGGCGCCGAAGCGCAAGCGCCGTACGGAGAGGCCTTGCGCGTTGACCGCATCCGGATTGTCGCCGACCGCCTTGATGGCGACGCCGAGCGGCGTGCGGTCCAGCACCCACCAGACCAGCACGACCAAGGCGAGCGCGAGCCAGGTCAGGGCGGTCTGCGAAAACAGCACCGGTCCTAAGAACGGAATCTCTGACAGCGCAGGCGCGACGGCGCGAAACGGCTCTATCCTCGGCGGCGAGGCGACCTCTGGGAGCGCGGTGCGATAGGTGAAATAGGCGGCGGAAGAAGCGAAAAGCGTGACGCCAAGCCCCGAGACATGCTGGGACAAGCCCATGAAGATGGTGAGGACGGCGTGCAACGCGCCGAACACCGCGCCCGCGAGTGCGGCGGCCAGGACCCCGGTCCAGAGATCCGCGCCCAGCCAAACCGCCATCCATCCGCTCATGGCGCCGACGACGAAAATGCCCTCGATGCCAAGGTTGAGGACCCCGGCCCGCTCGCAGAGCAGCGCGCCGAGCACGCCGAAGATCAAGGGCGTCGCGATCCGCAAGGAGGCGGCGTAAAAACTGTCGGAGAGGAAGATTTGCAGCAGATCGGTCATGACGCGGCCCGCTTCGACCAAGTGACGCGGAAGCGCGCGAAGAAGCCGGCGACCAGCACGGCGATCAAGGAGACGGATACGACCAGATCGGCCAGGAAGGACGACACGCCCATCGCGCGACTCATCCCGTCCGCGCCGACAAACACGCCCGCGACGAACAGCGCGGCGACGACGACGCCGACCGGCGACAGGCCAGCCAGCATGGCGACGACGATTCCGGTATAGCCGTAGCCGGGCGACAGGTCGGCCGTCAGATATCCTTTCAGGCCGGCGACCTCGCCGACCCCGGCCAGGCCGGCCAGCGCGCCGGACGCCATGGCGACGCCGAGATAGGCGCGGCTGACGCGAATACCGGCATGGCGCGCGGCCGCCGGATTCTCGCCCACCGCGCGCACTCGCACGCCCCAGATCGTGAAACTCATGATCACGAAGGTGATCGCCGCCGCGGCCAGCGCGATCAACAGCCCGGCATGCAGGCGCGTGCGCTCCATCAGTTTCGGCAAGGCCGCCTCGTCCAGGATCGGCTCGGACTGCGGCCAGCCCAGACCCATCGGGTCCTTCAACGGCCCTTCGAGCATCATTTGCACGAAGATCAGGATGATGAAATTCAGCAGCAGCGAGGTGACCACCTCGTCCGCCCCAAAGCGGGTCTTGAGATAGGCCGGACCGAGCATGCCGACGCCTCCCGCTAAAGCGCCAACCACCAAGACCAACGGGATCATCACGATCGGGGGCGCCTGGATCATGCCGGTCCCGACCCAGACCGCGGCCATCGCCCCGAGATAGAGCTGTCCCTCGCCGCCGATATTCCAGAGCCGCGCGCGAAACGCCACCGCCGCGGCCAGCCCCGTCAGAATCAACGGCGCGGCGCGTGTCAGCACTTCCGTCATCGCGAAGGTCGAGCCGAAGACGCTGTTCGCCATTTGCGCATAGGCGGCCAAGATCGGCGCGCCAGCCAGCGCCAGCGGTATCGCCGCCAGCGCCAGCGCGACCAGACCGGCGATCACCGGGGCCCCGACCGCCAACCAGCCGGCTTCTTCCCGGGGCGTCAGTTGGATCACGCGGCGTCTCCGACACGACCCGCCATCGCCAAACCGATCGAGGCGCGATCGCGGGAGGGGGCTTCGCTCAGACTTCCGGCATGCATGACCAGGATGCGATCGGACAAAGCCAGGATTTCGTCCAGATCCTCGGAAATCAGGATCACCGCGGCGCCGCGGTCGCGCGCCTCCAAAAGGCGCCGGCTTACTTCCGAAGCCGCCTTGAAGTCGAGGCCGCGCGTGGGCTGATTGGCCAGGATCAGCGATGGATGCGCTTCCAACACCCGGGCCAGGATCAGCTTCTGGATGTTGCCGCCGGACAGCAGGGCGGTGCGCGCCTCGACGCCGGGCCCGCGCACATCATAGGCGGCGGTCAGCCGATCCGCGTTCTCCCGTATCGCGGATCGGCGCAGGAACCCGTAGCGGCTGACGCTCGGCTCCGCCAATCGCTCCAGTACGAGATTCTCAGCAACGCTCATCGCATCAACCACGCCGTCGCGGTGCCGGTCTTCCGGGATCCGGCCGACGCCCCGGGCGATCGCCTCGATTGGGGTCAGGCGCGATACGGGCGCGCCGTGTATCGCCAGTTCGCCCGACTGGTGCGACGTCAGACCGGAGATCAGCCGGGCGAAGAGGTTCTGGCCATTGCCGGAGACGCCGGCGACGCCGAGAATTTCGCCGCCGCGCGCGTGAAAGCTCAGATCGCGCACGCTGCGCCCGTCGCCATCGGACGCGCTGACGTCCTGCATGCTCAAGATCGGCGCACCGGGCGTTCCCGCCTCACGTTCGGGCGCGTCATGATCGGCGCCGACCATCATGCGCACAATCGCCGCCGCATCGGCCTCTTCGGTCGCCATCTCGCCGGTCTTGCGGCCATGACGCAGCACCGCGATACGGTCCGAGAAGGCTAGAACTTCACGCAACTTATGAGAGATGAAAATCACCGATAGGCCGTCCGCCACCATCGCGCGCAGGGCGTCGAACAGCTGGTCGGCCTCTTGCGGGGTCAAGACCGCGGTCGGTTCGTCGAGCACCAGGATACGCGTGTCCCGATAGAGCGCCTTCAGGATTTCCACCCGTTGACGCTCGCCGACGCTGAGATTGCGCACCGGGACATCGAGCGGGGCGTGCAAGCCGGTCCGCGCCATCAGCTCCCGCAGCTTGGTCCGCGCGCTCTGACGCCGGCGCCAAAGCGCGAAGATCGGTTCTGTGCCGAGAAGCACATTGTCGAGCACCGACAGGTTCTCAGCCAAGGTGAAATGCTGGTGGACCATGCCGATCCGGTGATCGATCGCGGCCTGGGCGTCGCCGGGCGGCAGCGCCGTTTCATCGCCCTCAGCGCCACGCACCAAGATCGACCCGGCATCCGGCGTGTAATGGCCGAACAGCATATTCATCAGGGTCGTCTTGCCGGCGCCGTTCTCACCCAGCAGGGCCAGGACCTCGCCCTGGCGCAAATCCAAATCGACGCCGTCCACGGCCGTCACCGAGCCAAAACGCTTGCTCAGCCCGGATATGGACAGGATTGGGGCGGACATCGGAACGCAGCCCGGTCTTGTCGGCCGGGCCGCGGAACCTGTCGTTAACCGTCGGACACGGGACGGGCGTCGTTCACATTGACGCGGAACAAGCCGTCCAGAATTTCCTGCTCTTGCGCCTTGACCTTCTCAACGACGGCGGCCGGCACCAGGGTCTCATCAATGACGATCGAACCGCCGCCATAACCCATGAAGCTGAACTGGCCATAGTCCGCGGGTTCAAAGTCGCCGCCCTTGACCGCCGCGACGGCCCGGTCGATCGTCGGCTCCATGTGCCAGATTGCGGACGCGAGGATCGTGCTCGGATAATCGCCGGACGTGTCGATGACATTGCCGATCGCCTTGACACCGCGCTCGACGGCGGCGTCGGCGACGCCGAACCGTTCCGCATACATGATGTCGGCGCCGGCATCCATCATGGCGAAGGCGCTTTCCTTAGCCTTCGGCGGATCATACCAACTGTCGATGAAGTTCACGAGGAACTTAACATCCGGGTTCACGGCGCGCGCGCCGTCCATGAAAGCATGCATCAAGCGGTTGACTTCCGGGATGGCGTAACCGCCGACCATGCCGATCAGATTCGATTCCGTGGCGTTTCCGGCGATCATGCCGGTCAGATAACTGGGCTCATGGATCCAGTTGTCGAACACGGCGAAGTTGTCGCCGGAGGGGCCAAAGGAAGAGCCCATGAGAAAGCTGGTTTCCGGATAGTCCTGCGCCACCTTCCGCGCCGCGCGCTCAAGGCCGAACACCTCGCCGACAATCAACTGATGGCCCGCTTCAGCGTATTCACGCATCACACGCTCATAGTCCGTATTGGCGACATTCTCCGAAAATGTGTATTCGATATCGCCACGCGCCTGCGCCGCGTTCAGGGCCTTATGGATGCGGCTGATCCACTGTTGTTCGACAGGAAGCGTGTAAATCGCCGCGACCTTAACCGTTTCGGCCGCCGCGCTGACGACGCCGGCGCCGAGCATCGCCACAGCGGCGATGGCGGCGGCGAAGCCGCGGCGGGTCACTCCCAAACCTATGGAATTACGAACAGTCATTTCGGCCCCTTTCATCTGAATCTCGCCTGTCTTCGCAGATGCAATATCGTCCGCGGAGATTGACCGATCAGTCAAGGCATTTCTGCGCCTTTGGTCTGACGCGCCCGCAGCGCCGAAAGCGAGACGCACCTGACACCGCGCGCCAACCTGGTGAGGGCCAAGCAGAGCTGAACGCAGAGCGCATAAGGCGCGCAAGCAAGACATTGCGGGTACCGCGCCCGGCGGTTTCACGAGCAACCAGACATTTGGGCGGTTTAGGCGCGTTAAGCTTCAATAGCGGGAGACGCTGACGGCGCGGGGATCGGTTTCGCTGGCCGGCCTACGCGCCTTCGCCGCGATCGCAGCTATTTCCAGCTCACATAGAGGCCAATATCGCCGATATAGCCCTTCGGGTAATTCAACACGCGCGCGAGGAATTTGAAGCCGCGGTCGCCGAGTTCGAACAGTTCGAAACTTTCATGCAGCGACTTGGCGAACCCGGTCAACGAGACCTGCCAGTCGGACGCGCCGTTATTGATGCGCCGTCCGTGATCGGTCAAATATTCGGCTGGGAAGCGGATCAATTCGATCTCGAACAGGCCCTGACGCACCGCGCTTTCAACCATCCGGCGATAGCGCGCCCGATCCTCGTCCGTCAGCTTGCGCGCCATGAACGCGTCATAGGCCTCTCTCAGGCCCTCGTCCTTCTGGCGCTCTTCCGCTGCGGCCTTCTTCGCCTCTTCCAAGAGCTGTTCGGCTATTCTCTCCCGCAGCTGAACCGCGGAAAACTGCTCGTCTTGGTTCGGTAGTGTAAAATCGTCGGAACTCATTCTGGATCCCCTTGGCCGAAAGCTGTCCGCGGTTCGATGTCTCAACAATCGGCGAAATCGCCCGCATCCGTTTCAAGTGTCGCCCCGCGGCGCCGGTCGCGATCTTGACCGGATACGCCAGCGCGCCGAAGGGGACGCTCGTTTCGGTCAGGCTCGCAGACTGGGCGCGCCATCGCCTCTCTCGGCCGCGCAAATCGTGCCCGAGAGTCTCAATGGCGCATCGCCGTAGGCATCAGAAAGTGTATATCGCGTCGCCCGCGCGAGTTCCAGTGCAGATGAACCGGATCAGCGACGGCGCGACGCGCCGCCGCTCACCCCTGCCCTGCCATGTCGATCCATCCTTCTAGGCAGTCAGGATTTGCGCTTCCGCTTTCTCATGGGCCGGAAAAGCATGTGGGCGAAAGCTTAACGAAAGGTAGGCGGACAATGGGATCCAGTTAGCCCGTCTTCAACATGCCCAGGAACTCGTCGGACCGTTCGGCGAGCCGCGAATTCGCGCTTTCCAGCTCATTCGCGACCGATGTCAGGGCCTCGGTCACCGCTTTATTCTCTTGTGACGCTTTTTCGACCGACAGGATCGTATCCGCCCCGACCTGGGTGCCGCTTGCGGCCTCCTGGACATTTCGAGCGATCTCGGCGGTCGCGGCCTCCTGCTCTTCGACAGCGGAGGCGACGCTGGTGAAGACTTCGCTCATCGTGCCGATTTCAGACGATACGGAGGATATGCCTGCGACGACATCGGAGATCATCGACTGAATGGCTCCCAATTCAGTCCGCACCACGTCGGTCGATTTCGCGGTCTCGTTGGCCAGACCTTTCACCTCATTCGCGACGACAGCGAAGCCGCGCCCCGCCTCGCCGGCCCGCGCCGCCTCGATGGTCGCGTTGAGGGCGAGCAGATTGGTCTGTTCCGCAATATCCGAGATGGTGGTGACGACTTCGGTGATCCGCTTGCCGGCGGAGGCCAAGTCCTGCGCCCGCTTTGTGGCGTCGGCGCTCTTATTCGTCGCCTGGCTGGCGACCGCGCTGGTTTCCGCCATCTGGTGCGCGATTTCTTTAAACGAGGCCGACAGTTCCTCCGTGGCCGTCGCGACGGTCTGAACATTGGATGTCGCCTGGTTGACCGCGGCGGCCCCTTCGGTCGAGCGTTCCTGCACCACCGCGACCGACTGCTCCATGACGTCCAATTGCTCCGTCATGTGCGAGAAGCTGGTCTGAACCTGGCCAATCGCCGATTTCACATTCGCTTCGAATTCGTCGGTCATCTTGTGCAGTTGAGTCACATCGTTCCAGCCCAGCATCGCGCCGACATAATCGCCGTTCTTGCTCCGAATCGCCGAGACCATGCTGTCAAAGACCTTCTCATTCTCCAGGTTCAAGCGCGCTTTCCAGGGGAGGTTCGTCGGGTCTTCAAGGATCCTGCGCTGATGCTCGGCATGCTTGTGAAAGACATCGATCGATTGGCCGACCATATCGTCGACCTTGGTATCGAACATATGCTCGACTTCGCGAAGGAGTTTCTCCGCCGCCGGGTTCATGTAAGTGATCTTGAAGTCATCGGCGGGGTCGGCGACCATGACGGAAAACTGCAGCTGCTCGATCATCTGGGCTTTTTGATACGCTTCCTCGACGGCGCGGCGCAGCGTCGCCAGGGCGCTCCACATGCGGCCGACTTCATCGCTGCTATTTTCCGCGCGCACCTCGAAACCGGTTTCGCCCTTGGCGACCTCACCCATCCGTTCGGTCAGTCTTCGGATCGGGACGATGGTGATATAACCGATGAAAAGTGCGACGGCGAGCGCCAGCGCGACAACGGCCGCGCCGACCGCCAGAGTGACGATCTGGGTGCGCTCGATCGCTTCGACCGAGGCCGGGCCGATTTCATTCTGACGCGAGACGCGGGCGTCGATCACCTGCTCCATACGCGCCATGACAGCCGGACCCAACCGGTCCAATTCACCGATCAGGATGGCGTTTCGCGCTTGGATCGTTTGGACGACCTCGTTGAAGGCGGTAGAGTATCCATCAATCAAGTCCAGCGCCGTGTCGGCCAGCTCTATCCGCACCGGGTTCTGCAGCGACTCCCGCAATCGTTGGAAGTTTTCGAAGGCGGCCGCGAACTCGCTGGCGGCGCGTTCGACCGAACCAGTATCATTTTGAATAAGGAACCGTTGCACATAAAGGCGCGCCAACAACAGGCGTTCCTGCATCAGTCCGGCGTAGAAGGCCGCCTCGACGTCGCCATCCTCATAGGCGCTGGACATGATTTCAGAGATCGCCTTCCGGGCTTCAGGGCCGACGGTGTTGAGCGCCGTCACCAACTCTTGGCGCTTGGCCTGAAGCGCGGTGGCGGCCTCGAACCGATCCCCATAAGCGACCGCGTCATCGATGACGCCAATAAGTTCCGCCCGCGCGTTCGGATCGACGACCAAGGTGTCTATGTCGCCGCGCGCCTCCTCGGACAGTTCGGCGATATTGCTGCGCACCTCTTCAACTTGGGATTGATCTTGGGTCACGCGGAACTTCATCACAGCGAGCCGCGCTTCCAGCATGTCCTCCTGCATGGTCGAAAGCAGCAGGTTTTCGCGGGCGGTCTGGCGGTACTCGCCGAACATCTCACTGGTTTGTCCCAACCCTAAATAACCGTTCCCGGCAATGATGACCGACAGGGCGATCACCAAACCAAAGCCGGCGGCGATCTTGCCCGCCAATGAACGATTGTTGAACCAAGAACGCTTGTTTCCGAAAACTTGCATCGTCGCCTCCATGCGGTTCACACCGCACCGTACCCGTTACGTCGCTGTCGACATGAAAAGTCGGCCCCCGAACGTCTTATGCGCAGTGGAATATTAATAACTACTTAATAAGCGATTACGGTTTGTCGAGCCTCGCCGCGTCGGTTCTCAGACCGGTCCACGCAAACGCGACTGGCGAGAGCTGCAGCCGCAGTTCTGTTTACGCCTGGAAACAATAAGTTTCGACCTAGGCCGACTGTTTCCTATTGCGCCTATCCATTCCGCCGCCATCTTTAGCGCACGCGCCGCGCCTCATGGCGGAAGACGAAGGCAATGGAGACGAACATGCATATCGAGCGAATCATTCAAGGAATTGAAACGTCGGACGGAGACGGCGTGCGGCTGACCCGCATGATCGGCACGCAGCTTTGCGATATGATCGATCCGTTTCTGATGCTCGACCGGTTCGACAATGACGACCCGGGCGCCTATATCGGCGGCTTTCCCGATCATCCGCATCGGGGTTTCGAGACCGTCACCGTGATGCTCGACGGCCGGTTGCGGCACCGCGATTCAACCGGCGGCGAAGGCGTAATCGGACCAGGCGACGTGCAATGGATGACCGCCGGTCAAGGCATCATCCACTCGGAAATGCCGGAACAGATCGAAGGGCGGATGCGCGGATTTCAGCTTTGGGTGAACCTGCCCGCCGCGCTGAAAATGGCCAAGCCGGGCTATCAGGACCTGACGCAAGACACGATCCCGACCGTCGCCCATGACGGTCTGACGGTTCGCGTGATCGCGGGGACGTATCAAGATGCGCACGGGCCGGCTATCGCGCGCACGCCGATCCGTCTGCTTCGCATTGACGCCGAGCCTAACGCGACAATCACGCTCGACCCGCCCGCGGGCCACAACGCGTTTTTCTGCATCTATGAGGGGTCCGTAGTCGGCGAAGACGCCGCAGGCCGGAATGCGACGGCCGAGGCGCCGTCCCTCGCGGTCCTCAACGGCGACGGACCTGTCGCCGTCGCCGCCGGGCCCAAAGGCGCGGCGCTGTTCTACGGCGAAGGCCAGCCGATCAACGAGCCCGTCGCGAAATACGGCCCCTTCGTCATGAACACACAGCAGGAGCTGATCCAAGCCGTGCACGACTATCAGAACGGACGCTTTGTCGGTCAGGCGGCCTAGTAAGAGGGCTGCGCCGCATTCGGACCGAGAAAAGCGTGGGATCGGGGATTTCGCGTCGGCTGTCGGGCTGATTAACTGCTCATTATGAGCAAGTCGTTGCTGATCGTCGCCCACGCGCCCTCGCCAAACACGCTGAGGATGCGCGAGGCCGCCGAACGCGGGGCGCGGGACCCCGACATCGACGGAGTCGCCGTCACCACCTTGTCGCCGTTTGATACAGAGCCCGCGCATGTCTTGGCGGCCGATGCGATCTTGCTTGGCACGACGGAGAATCTTGGCGCGATGTCGGGCGCGCTGAAGGATTTCTTCGATCGCGTTTATTACCCGGTTCTTGAGGAAAAACAGGGCCTCCCCTGCGCGCTCTATATCCGTGCTGGACATGACGGAACCGGCGCACGGCGAGGGGTGGAGAGCATTCTCACCGGCTTGCGTTGGCGGATGATAGGGGCGCCTCTGCTCTGCAAGGGCCCCTGGCGGGATGAATTCGAGGAGGCGTGCGCGGAGTTAGGCGCAACCCTGGCGGCGGGGCTGGAAGCCGGCGTCTTTTGACCGCGCCCGAAGGACGCGCCGCCTAGACCGAGCGGGTCAGGCCGCCATCGACCCGCAGATTCTGACCGGTGATGTAAGACGCCTGATCCGACAGTAGGAAGGCCACCGTGTCGGCGATCTCTTTGACGGAGCCGTAGCGTCCCATCGGAATTCGGGCGCGTCGATCATCCTTCTCCGGCAGGCTGTCGATGAAGCCGGGCAAAATGTTGTTCATGCGCACATTCGCCGCAGCGTATTTATCGGCGTAAAGCTTCGTGAAAGCGGCCAGCCCGGCCCGGAACACGCCGGATGTCGGAAACGACTCCTCCGGCTCGAAAGTCGCAAAGGTCGAGATATTCACGATCGCGCCGCCGCCCTGGGTAATGAAATGCGGGGTCGCCAGGCGAGTCATCCGGACCACATTCAAGAGATAAATATCCATAGCCAGACGCCAGTCTTCATCGGTCAGTTCCAGAACTGGGCCTTTGGGACCGTGGCCGGCCCCGTTTACGACAGCGTCGATCCGACCGAACCGTAGCGCCGCGGATTGCACGAACTTCTCAAGCACGCGCGGATCGAGATTGGATCCCGTCATGCCAAAACCGCCGAACCGCTTCGCCAGCGCTTCGCCTTTTCCTGATGAGGATAAGATGGCGATCTTGTAGCCGCGCTCGGTCAATGTTTCCGCGCAGGCCGCGCCGATACCGCTGCCGCCCGCGACAATCAGCGCGATTCGATCCGTGGCCATATGAGTCTCCCTCCTTCGCCCCTCTAAGAGCGTCGTCGTGAACTCATACGAATAAGGGAAAACTCTTACTAAATCGCTAAGACTCAAGCGGCGCGCATACGACGATGCGGATCCTATAGCAGCAACTGCAAGGCGTACCTTGCGACGCTGGAGAGCGATTCTGTGTCCGGCGCGGCGACCTGCGGGGCCGGCGCGCCGCGCCATTCCGTATAGGGCGTGACGCCATAGACGAATTGGAGCAGCCAACGGTCGCCGGCTTCCGGCGGTTTGCCGCGGTGCACGCCTTCCGTGTTTACCAAGAGTCTTGTCCCTGCCGCACCAGTCAGTTCGACCGGCCGAACGCCCAGCAAGCGTTCGACATCCGCCTCCTCCTTGCGCAGCGTCTTGAAATACCAAAGATCGAACGCGGCGCGATCCGGATCGCCTTCCGCCGGCCGTCGGGCGGCGATCACCGACGGCCGGTGCGTGCCTGGGGCGAAGACATGCGGTCCGTGACGCGCATCAACGTCCGTCAAATAGATGAACAGTTTGCAAAACCGATAATCGTCGAGATCGAAGTGGAAAAGTTGGGCGTCCTTCGCTTCCTTCGCGCCGTCGGAACCGGCGAAGGAACGCCATGCCGACGCGTTGATTAGGATCGGCGGGGCGCCCAAATGACCGCGCGCCAGGTCCAAAACGTCCTGCGCAATGGCTTGCTCGAAGACTTCCGGTATCGCCAACAAACGGTCCTGTGGAACCAAACCGAGATTCGCGACGTCGCGCAGCGCGTCCACCGGCGCGGATTCCAACGCGCCGCTCAGGCGCTGCGGCCATGGCGTGAGAGGACCGTCTTCGAACCGCGCCCGCAGCGTGGCGACCGTCTCAGACGGGATCGGGTCGAGCGCGACATAGCCATCCCGATCGATCTCGGCGAGATGTCTTTCGAAGGCCCTTGACGGCGGAGACTCATCCTGCGTCAAGCCTGCCGGCCGCGCGCCGTCCCATTGCTCCGCGAAGGCGGAGACGCTGTCGGTGAAACCCCGACGCAGCCCTTCGTTCAGGGTCCAATGCAGATAGCCGATTCCCTTATAATGCAGATCAAAAAGCGCATCGGTCTCGAGGGTCAGCGTTCGCGCCTCACCGAGCAACCGCGCCAGACCGCGAAAACGCGTGTCCGACAGCAGAAAGCGCTGATAGGCTCGATACCAGGCGTCCGCGACGGCCTGCGGGTCGGTTTGGGAAGCCGTCACCCTCGCTCCCGGCATGAAGAGATGATGACTGAATCAGACCTATGGCGCGCCTTGCTGAGCGGCGATATCGGCCGGGCCGAGACCGGATTTCGGGCGTTGCGCGTCGAGGGGGCGCCGATCAACGCCGAGGTCGGGCTATTCCTGGCCGCTGTACTGCGCGGCGACCGGTCGCGCGCCACAAAAATCCTGGAAGCCCGCGCCGCGACGCACGGAGACCTCGGCCTGTTGCTCTGGCGGGCCGCCTGGATCGGGGCCAAGAATGGGCTGGAGAGACTACTCGACATTCTTACAGACTATTTCGATTCGATAGGCGCGCCGCCCGGTTGGCGCGCGCCCATCGCTTACGGCGCCGGCCATATCGCGCTCGTCCGGGGCGATACCGACGCCGCACTGAACGCGTTCCTCGCCGCGGCGGACGGGTTCGCGGCCGAGCGCGCGCTGTATATCCGCACCGGTGACGAGGCGCTGACATCCGCCGCGGTTCAGTGTCTGCATCTTTTGCCGGCGGAGACGGTCGACCGACTGGCCCGGATTGAGAACACGGTCGCACCGCCGCCTGAATGGCTCGGCAAGCCGCCTGACCCCGTCCAAAGCGCGCCGGCCGTTATGGTCGCCGCCGATCCCAATTATCTAAAAACATTCGGCGCGGCCTTCACCCGCAGTCTGGCTCAGGCGCATCCAGACGCGCGGCTGCATATCCATCTGATGGACGGGGATCGCGCGACGCTTGACTCGTTCTTGTGCGATTATGGCGCGATCGGCTTGGCCCAGATCGACGGCTCGCTGTCCACCTCCGACCCCTGGCCCGTCCAGAAAACACCGGTTCAGAAAGCGCCGATCTACGCCAGCGCCCGATTCTTCCTCGCGCCCTATCTCTTGGAACGACTGCAGCACCCGATCCTGCTGTTGGATATCGATCAAGAACTGCGCGGCCCGATCGATAGCCTGTTCGAAATTGCGCAGCGGAGCGATTTCGCCTGTTGGCGGCGGCCGGACGGCGGACCCGGCGGCTATGTCGCCGCCGGTGCGACCGCCTTTTCTCCGACAGGCGGCGCGGCGCTGGCGCGGTTGGCCGGCGCCTATATCGACGCAAGGCTACAGAAAGAGGCCGACAATCTATGGTTTGTCGACCAAGCAGCCCTGTTCCGCGCCGCGCACTATTATGAAAGCCGCCAGTCCGGCTTTCGGTGGGCCGATTTCGGGGCCGTCGCCGGATCTTACGACGCTCTGTTCGATCACGCCCCCGAGTCTGAGACTAAGCGCCGCTAATCAACCCCGCCCGACAAAAGGCATGTCGGTCGCCATGATGGTCATGGTCAGGATGTTGCTGTCCAGCGGCAGGCCGGCCATATGCGCGACCGCGTCGCCGACATGCGCGACCGGCATGGTCGGCTCCACCTTGGTCGAGCCGTCCGGTTGAGGCACGCCCGTCTGCATCTTTTCGGTCATCGGGGTGGCGGCGTTGCCGATATCGATTTGGCCGCAGGCGATGTTGTAGCGGCGTCCGTCCAAGGCGGTCGATTTCGTCAGACCGGTGATCGCGTGCTTGGTCGCGGTGTAGGGCGCCGAGAAGGGCCGCGGCGTGGTCGCCGAGATCGAGCCGTTATTAACGATCCGGCCGCCCATCGGGTCTTGCCGCCGCATCTGGGCGAAGGCGGCGCGGGTGCAGAGAAAGGCCCCGGTCAGGTTGACCTCGACCGCCGCCCGCCATTCTTCGGTCGACAGTTCGTCCATATCAACCGGCCGCGCCCCCATGCCGGCGTTGTTGAAGATGAAATCAAGCCGGCCATGCGCCTTGACCATGGCCGCCACCATCGCCTCGACCTCCGCGTCTTTGGTCACATCGGTGGGCAGGCAAAGGGCGCGACCGCCGGCCCCGCTCAATTGAGCGGTCTCTTCCAGCGGCTCCAAGCGACGGCCCGCCAAGCCCACGGACCAACCGGCGTTCAGCAAAGCCGTCGCAGCGGCCCGTCCGACCCCCGTTCCGGCGCCGGTGACAATGGCGGATTTAGTGTCGGACATGGCGTTCGTCTCCCTCGATTGCGCGGCGTCGCCTGGTTTCTAAGCCGCGCCGACGGAGATGAAAAGAAATCGCGCGTCCCAGACCCGCGCCAACGAGCGCTTAGGACAGATGCGTTTGGAAAAACGCGATGCTGGAGGCCCAGGACTTCTCCGCCATCTCCTTGTTGTAGCGGCCGGTCGAGTAATTGTGGAACCCGTGCCGTGTGTCCGGATACACCACCCGCTCATACTGTTTATTGTGGGTCTTCAAGGCGGCTTCAAATTCCGGCCACATGTCATTGATGCGCGGGTCGTCCGACGCCGACTGAATCAGAAGCGGCGCTTGGATCCTCGGCACGTCCTCGGACGGCGCCGAGCGGCCGTAATAGGGCACGCCGGCCAAAAGATCGGAGCCCATCTCGACGGCGAGATAATTCACCGTACCGCCGCCCCAGCAGAATCCGACCGCCCCCATTTTCCCCGTGGAAAGGGAATGGTCCTTCAGGAACTTCGCGCTGTTCAGGAAATCGATGCGTAGCTTCGGCTGATCGAGCGCGCGTTGCATGGTCCGCCCATCATCGTCATTGCCTGGATAGCCGCCAACCGGCGCCAGCCCGTCCGGGGCCAGGGCGACGAAACCGGCGACCGCCGCCGCCCGCGCCGTATCCTCGACATAGGGGTTCAGACCCCGGTTCTCATGGATCACCAGAACGGCGGGAAACGGCCCCTCGCCGGCCGGTTGCACCAGATAGCCGCGCATCTCGCCGGAATTCCCGCCGGGCGAAGGATAGGTCACATAGGTCGCCTTGATCCGTTCATCGGTGAAATCGACCGTGTGGCCATGGGCGTAGTTCGGGATCAGCGCCTGCGCCATTCCGGTCGCGGCGACCCCGCCGACCGTGATCTTGGCGGCGCGTCGGAAATACTCCCGGCGATCCATCGCGCCGTGGCAATACTCGTCATAGAGTTCAAAGATCCGGGGATCGATCGGTTGCTGGCCCATGGCGGTCCTCCCTTAGCGCGGCGAATTTCCTATGAGCGAACTAGGGCGGAAGGCGCGAAGGGGAATAGCTGTCAAAATAAGATCACATTGCGCAGGACGTCGCCGTTGCGCGCGGAGGCGATCGCCTCATTGATACCGTCCAGCGGATAGCGGCCGCTGATCAATTCGTCCAATTTCAGATCGCCGGCGCGATAGGCCTCGATCAGGGCCGGGATGAAAGAGCGGATCGCGCTGCCGCCCATTTTCGAGCCAAGAATGCGCTGGTTCCGCCCGGCCAATTCTCCCGGATCGAGGCCGACCGTGACGCCGCTGGGCGGCATTCCGACCAAGACGATCGCGCCCGACGGCGCACAGAGATCAAAGGCCTGCTCAACCGCCGCGCCCAGGCCGACGGTGACGAAGACATAGTCCGCCCCCCGCCCCCCGGTCGGCGCGCGCGCCGCCTCGACCGCCCGCCCCGGATCGCGGCAATCGACGCCGTGGGTCGCGCCGAAGCGCAACGCGGTCTCCAATTTCGCGTCATTGATATCAAGCGCCAGGATTTCAGTCGCGCCGGCGGCTTTGGCTCCTTGGATCGCGTTAACGCCGACCCCGCCGGCGCCGATGACGGCCACCGTCGCGCCGGGCTCGACGTGCGCCGTATTCACCACCGCGCCATAGCCGGTGATCACGCCGCAGGCGAGCAGCGACGCCGCGGCGCTGTCCATCTCGCCCTGCACCCCGACCAGTTGCGATTCGTGAACCACAACTTGATCGGCGAAGGCGCCGGTGGCCATGCCCTGCACCAAAGACTCGCCGTCCGCCGCGGCGATCGGGCTGGCGGGGCCCAAACCGCCCGTCGCTTCGCAAGAGACCTCATGGCCGTGTCGGCAACTGACGCAACTCCCGCACGAGCGAATCAGGGTGACCACAACCGGCTGCCCTGGCGACACTGAGCGCACCCCGGCGCCGACCGCTCTGACAACGCCGGCGGCTTCGTGCCCGAACACGGCCGGCAGCGGCCCGCCCCAGGCGCCGTCCATAAAATGAATATCGCTGTGGCAGATGGCGCAGGCCTCGATCTTGACGCGAACCTCGCCAGGGCCGGGCGGCGCGAGTTCGATCGACTCAATCGCCAGCGGGGCTCCAAAGTCACGGCATATCGCGGCGCGCATGGGCGGACCTCAAAAACAACAGGCGCGGCTTGGCGCAAAACGGAAAGGCCTTGCAGCCAATCCAGACGCATCGTCCTATGAGGCGATGCTGATTTCGTCCGGACAAACGCCGCTTTTTGCCGATTCCGAGACCTTTGGGCACGCGCGCGCCGCCCAGGATCGAACCGCGAGGAAACGACCATGAAGATTTCAGACTTCAGGACATTCGTCGTCGGCAACCCGCCGCCGGGGTTCGGCGGGCGCTATTTCATTTTCGTCAAACTGACGACCGATGACGGAATCGTTGGTTACGGCGAGGTCTATTGCGACACGTTCGGCCCGCACACAATCGCGCAGATGGTCGAGGACGTGTGCGAACGCCATGTCGTCGGCGCCGATCCGTTCAAGATCGAACGTCTGTGGCGCCGGGTCTATGGCAGCGGCTATACGCTGCGCCCCGATGTCTCCCTGATGGGCGTCTTGAGCGGGATCGAAACCGCCTGCTGGGACATTGTCGGCAAGGCTTTGGACAAACCGGTCTATGAGCTGCTGGGCGGCCAGGTGCATGATCGGCTGCGCAGCTACACTTACCTATATCCCGAACCGGGCGATACGGCGCATGTCTATGACGACCCGGACGCCGCCGCCGCGCGCGCCTTGAGCTATGTCGAGAAAGGCTTCACGGCGGTGAAATTTGATCCCGCCGGCGCCTATACCGTGTTCGATCCGCGCCAGCCCAGCATGGCCGCGCTGGACCGTTCGGAACGGTTCGTGAAACGCATCCGCGAAGCGGTGGGCGTGCGCGCGGATCTGCTGTTCGGGACCCATGGGCAATTCACCACCGCCGGCGCAATCCGGCTGGCCAAACGCATCGAGCCTTATGAGCCGCTCTGGTTCGAAGAACCGACCCCGCCGGAGACGCCCGAGGAAATGGCGCGGGTCGCTCGCCAGACCAGCGTACCGATCGCGACCGGCGAGCGTCTGACGACGAAATACGAGTTCGCGCGCGTGCTCTCGTTGCAGGCGGCGTCGATCCTGCAGCCCGCCTTGGGCCGGGTCGGCGGGATTCTGGAAGCGAAGAAAATCGCCGGCATGGCCGAGGCGCATTACGCCCAAATCGCCCCGCATCTCTATTGTGGGCCGATCGAGGGCGCGGCGAATGTGCAGCTTGCCGCCTGCACGCCGAACTTCCTGATCCTCGAGAGCATCCAGACTTGGGGCGGCTTCCACGCCGACTTGCTGACAACACCGATGCAATGGGAGGAAGGGTATGTGATCCCACCGACCGCGCCCGGCATCGGCGTCGAACTGAACGAGGCCGTGGCTGAGGCGCATCCCTATAAAGGCGCGGCGCTGCATTTGGAAATGGGTCCCGACCCGCTCCCGCCAGGCGAGGACTGAACGCGCGCCTCCGCCTGCTGATCGGCGCTACAAAGAAATCGCCGATGCGGTGCCCATATCTTTTAATTGCATTATGATATTCGCACATTGCCTTTAGCGGACGCCGACCGTTGCTCGCGCCGCGCCGGGCGACCGGGAGAAACCAAGACAAAAGCCTATGCAGGCCGCCATTCTACGGCTATCGTCCGCGGGTTTGCATGAGCGAGGGCGCGCGGCTTTTGCGGCGGCGCGCCCAAAAAACGAGAAAGATGGGAGGAATAATCATGCGTGCAGTAGGACTGTTGACGGGCGCAACATTGGCGCTCTCACTGGCCGTCGGGACCGCTCTGGCGGGCCCGGCCAAAGTATCGGGCCCAGGACATGATCCAGGGTGTTTCGCGCCCTGGAACGACTCCATCGGCTATTTCCAATGGGACAAGCGCGACGGGCCGCACAAGGTCGCGGTCGTGAACGGCTTTGTCGGCAACACCTGGCGCATTCAAATGATCCAGACGGCCAAGGCTTTCGTCGAACAGCCGGAGATCGCCGGCCAGATCGACGAGTTTAAGGTTGTCTCCACCGGCACCGATGTAGCCGCCCAGTTGGGCGCAATCGAAGATTTCATCAACCAAGGATTCGACGCCATCGTGACCATCGCCGTTTCGCCGGAAGGTTTCGATCGCGTGATCCGCTTGGCGGATCGGAACGACGTTGTTCTGGTCCCGTTCGATAACGTCCTCGACACCGACAAGGTCATGCAGGTCAACGAAGACCAGCTTGAAATGGGCCGCATGTACGGCCGTTGGTTGCTGACGCAACTGGGCTCGAAACGGGACGGCAAGATCCTGGAGGTTCGCGGTCTGCAAGGGAACTCCGTCGACCGCGACCGGCATTTGGGCTTCCGCGAAATATTCGAACCCGAAGGCGACTGGGATATCGTCGAAGTGGTCGGCAACTGGGATGACGGCACGGCGCAAAAAGTGACCGCCGACGCCATCGCCGTGCATGGCGCGTTCGACGCGGTCGTCGTTCAAGGCGGCTCGACCGGAACCGTGCGCGCGATGCTGGACGCCTCGCATCCGCTGGTCCCGATCGCCGGCGAGGCGGAGAACGGCTTCCGCAAATTGCTGGCCGAGCACGGCCCGAATGGATTGAAAGGCACGTCTATCGGCCAGTCGCCCGGCATGGTGGCGATCGCGATCAAAGCGGCGCTGTCGGCCCTGGACGGCAATGTCATGCCGCAACTGATCTCCGTGCCGATCCCTTACGCCCATTACAACGAGTTGGTTGCGGGCGAGAATTATTGGCCCGACCTGACCGACAACTTCTTCACGGTGAATGAATTCCCGCCCTGCGGCGTGAACATCACCGCGCGGGAGATCATGGCGAAAGACGCAGAAAACCTGCAATAGGCGACGCGCCGGCGCGGTCGGTATGGCCGCGTCGGCCTTCGTCCGACGCAAGAATCGGAGGCGGCCGGCGTCGCCGCGACCTTTGCGCAAGGGCCTGGATCGATCATGATGGAAGTATCGCCCGGCGCCGAATCCTCTCGGCCCGACCATGTCGCTCTTCGCGGCGTCACCAAGCGCTATGGCGGCGTCACCGCCTTGGAGGATGTCGATTTCTCCTGCGCCTTGGGATCGATCCACGCGGTGCTCGGCGAGAACGGCGCCGGGAAATCGACCTTGATCAAGATCATGTCGGGCGTGGTCCAGCCCAGCGCCGGCGAGATGTTCCTCGACGGCGCGCCGGTCTCCTTTCCCAATCCGCACGCGGCGAACGACGCCGGGGTCGTGTGCATCTTTCAGGAACTGTCACTGCTGCCGGACCTGTCGGTTGCGGACAATATCTCGATCGGCGATCCGCCGCGGCGGTTTGGCATGATCGATGCGCGCGCTCAACGCCGCCGCGCCGAATCGCTCTTGGCGCGCATCGGATGCGAGGATGTAAACCCGCTTCTCAATGTTCGGGACCTGCCGCTGTCCCGCCGGCAAATGGTGGAGATCGCCAAGGCTTTAGCGAAAGATCCGACAGTCCTGATTCTGGACGAGGCGACCTCGGCTCTGACCGCCGCGGACGTAGACCGGGTCTTTGAAATTCTCCGCCTGTTGCGGGATGACGGCATATCGATCCTGACAATCTCCCATCGGATGCATGAAATCGAGGCGGTGGCCGACCGGTGCTCGGTTTTCCGCAACGGCCGCCATATCGATACATTCGATCAGGGTGCGCGGAGCGCCGATGAGATCGTTCAAATGATGATCGGCCGCGAGATCGCGGCGCAGTTCCCGGAAAAGCAGCAGACCCCGCATCCGGACACGGTCCTGGAGATCGACCATCTGAGTTGGGAAGACCGGTTGAAGAGCGTCACGCTGTCGGCGGGTGAAGGGGAGATTATCGGACTGGGCGGACTGGACGGTCAGGGACAGAAGGAACTTCTGCTCGCGCTGTTCGGCGTCTTGAAAGGGGTCTCCGGCGCGGTCCGGATCGGCGGAAGCGCCGTCGCCCTAACGTCGCCGCGAAACGCAAAATCTGCAGGCGTACGGATGGCGTTGATCCCGGAAGACCGGAAGACAGAGGGACTAATGCTGCCCATGTCGATCACGGACAATCTGGTGATTTCCTCACTGGACGCCTTGTCCAACGGCCTTTTCGTGGATCGCAAGGCTCTGGAGACCGCCGTCGATGACGGTGTCGCCCGGATGCAGATCAAGGTCGGATCGGTCGACGATCCGGTATCGACCCTGTCGGGCGGCAATCAGCAAAAGGTCGTCATAGCAAAATGGTTGTTGACCGACCCGAAGGTCATTCTGCTGAACGATCCGACCCGCGGGATCGATGTCGGGACAAAGCAGGAAATCTACAAGCTCTTGCGGGCGCTGGCCGCCGACGGCGCCGCCATACTCTTTTATTCGACAGACTATGAGGAGTTGATCGGCTGCTGCGACCGCGTCGCCGTCATGTATGACGGCGCCATCGTCACCGTTCTGGCGGGCGACGCGATCACGGAAACCAACATCGTCGCGAGCGCCCTGAATATCGAGGCGCAAGACGCAGCGAAGACGGTCGCCGGCGGTCCGGAGGCGACGCCATGAACACGGCCACGGGCTCATCCGATCTGCGCATCCGCATCCGACAGAACGCCGGCCTGTTGACGGCGATCGCCGTCTTCCTGGTCTTCTACATCTTCTATAACGCCAACCATCCGCGCGGGTTTTCGAACGCGGTTCTGATTCAGAACTCCAACGAGGTCTTCACCCTCGCCATGGTGGCGATGGCCCAGACCGTGCCCGTCCTGCTCGGCGGTTTGGACCTGTCTGTCGGCGCGATCATGACCCTGGTGAACACGCTCGCCAGCCATGTGATGAACGGCTCGCCCCTCCAGATGCTTGGCGGCGCTCTGCTCTGTTTGGCGACCGGCGCGCTGTGCGGCTTCTTCAACGGGTGCGTCGTCGTGTTCGGCCGAATTCAGCCGATCATCGCCACGTTGGCGACCGGCGCGATTTTCATCGGGATCGCGTTATTCCTGCGTCCCTCCCCGGGCGGCGACGTCGATGGCGACCTGTCCTGGGCGGCGACGAACGACCTGCTGGAGGTCGCCGCAACTTACGGCTTCGCCGAGGGGGGCGAGGCGGCCTGGTTCCAACCGATCGCGTGGATACCGGTTCCGTTGCTGATCCTGATCGCGATGGGGGCCTTGGTATGGCTGCCCTATGCCCGCTCGGTCACCGGCAGGACGGTCTACGCCATCGGGTCCGGCGAAGGCGCGGCCTATATGTCGGGTCTGAACATCGAGAGGGCGAAAATCTCGGCCTTCACGATGGGCGGTTTCTTCGCCGGGGTCGGCGGGCTCTATCTCGCCTTGCAGACCTCGTCGGGGAACGCGGACATTCCGCAGGCCGGCGCCTATACGCTCAACTCCATCGCAGCGGTCGTCATTGGCGGGACATCTCTTCTCGGCGGGGCCGGCGGCGCGATCGGCTCGATCTTCGGGGCCCTAGTGCTGCGCACCATTTCCTTCAATTTCCGGATCTTTGAATTCGACCCGCTGCTGCAGCCGCTGTTCGAAGGGGTGGTTCTATTGACCGCGGTCAGCCTTGGGGCGCTGCGCGTTCTGCGTGTCCGCAACACGTTGGAGCTCTTCCGATGACGGACGCCGTGCGAAACAGCGCGGGCGAGTCGCGCTTCGGCCTCGGCCCGGAGGACAAGCCGATCCTGGTGGCCAGCGGCTTCGTGCTCGTCATCTTGGCGATCGGCACGGCCTATACCCTGGTCACCCAGGGCAGCGCCACCCTGCTCTCGCCGACTTATCTGCTGCAGCAATTGCAAGTCGGCGCCTTCTTAGGAATCGTCGCCGCCGGCATGATGCTGGTGATCCTGTTGGGCCATATCGACCTGTCCGTCCCATGGACGCTGGCGGCGGCGGCGATGATGGCGACAGCGGTCGGCGGCGGCGCCGCCATTCCGGTCGGGCTTGCGGTCGGCCTGCTTGTCGGTCTGGTGAACGGTTTCGGCGTCGCCTATCTGCGCATCCCCTCGATGATCTTCACACTCGGCGTCAATGCGGTGATGCGGGGTCTGATGGTCGCGCATACCGGCGGCTTCGCGCCACAAACGGCGGCGACCGATTTGATGCAATGGCTGGCGGTCGGCAAAGTTTTGGGCGTACCGGCGGCGCTTCTGGTCTGGGCGGCGATATCCGTCGGCGTCGTCCTCCTGCTCAACCGGACGGCGACAGGCCGCTACATCTACGCGATCGGCAACAAGGAAGCGGCGGCCTATCTCGCGGGCGCGCCGACGCGCCGCGTCATCATCACGGCCTTCGCGCTGTGCGGTATGGCGGCGGGCTTGGCGGGCACGCTGCTGGCGGGCTATTCAACAAAGGCCTATCAAGGCATGGGCGACGCCTATTTGCTGCCGGCGATAGCGGCGGTCGTGATCGGCGGAACCCATATTCTCGGCGGCAAGGGCCGCTATCTCGGCACCCTGATCGGAGTGATTCTAATCGTTCTGTTGAACTCGGTCCTATCGATCATGCAGATGCCGGAGGCGGGCCGCCAAGTGATCTATGGCGGCGTCATCATCCTGATGCTGCTGGTCTATGGCCGCGGGCAAAAGGTGACGCAATGAGCGACAAGCTGGTCCAGAAGGGAGTTGTCGGATGATAACAGATACGTTCGAGGTGATCGACAAACGTTTCACGCGCTACGCCATGGGCAATGTGCATAAGGAAACGCTCTATACCGGGACGCGTTGGGCGGAGGGCCCAGCCTATTTCCCCGCCGGCAAATATCTACTCTGGTCAGACATCCCAAACGACCGCGTGTTGCGCTATGACGAAACCAACGGCGTCATCTCGGAATTCATGCGTCCCTGCGGCAATCGCAACGGGCATACGGTGGATCTTGAGGGTCGGTTGGTCGCTTGCGAGCATCGCGGTCGACGGGTCAGTCGGATCGAGCATGACGGGGCGATCGTCGCGCTGGCGACCCACTATGACGGCAAACGCCTGAACTCGCCGAACGATGTCGTGGTCAAGTCCGACGGTTCTGTCTGGTTCACCGATCCGACCTACGGCATCGACGGGGACTATGAGGGCGACGCCGCCGACAGCGAGATCGGAGGGTCGCATGTCTATCGCATCGATCCCAAGAACGGAGCCGTTACGATCGCAGCGGATGATTTCGTGAAGCCGAACGGACTCGCCTTTTCTCCGGACGAGCGGCGGCTCTATATCGCCGATACCGGCGCCACCCATGTCGAGGACGGGCCACGCCATATCCGTGTGTTCGATGTCGGCGAGGATGGGCGACTCACCGGCGGCGACGTCTTCGCAGAATGCACCGTCGGCCTGTTCGACGGATTCCGGGTTGGCCGCGACGGCGAGATTTGGACCTCGGCCGGCGACGGCGTGCACTGCTACAGCAAGGAAGGCGACCTGTTGGGCAAGATCCTGACGGGCGAGGTCGTCGCCAATGTCGAATTCGGCGGTGTGAAGCGCAATCGGCTCTATATCTGCGCCACCACCAGCCTGCAGGCGGTCTATCTCAATACGCGCTGGGCCGGCCGGCCGGGTTAGTCAAAACGGCCGACCGAGGCTGTCCCGTGCAAGCGTTAGCCGACCTGTTTCAGAGCGGCCGGTCCGGCGATCTTATTCTCCGTCGGGATCAGTGCGCGGTCGCGGGGGAGATAGACGGACACTTTGGTTCCGGCGCCTAGCTCGCTCTCGATCATCGCGACACCGCCATGCAGCTCGGCGAACATCTTCACCAGCGATAGACCGAGCCCGGTGCCCTCATGTTCGCGCGTCAAGGTGTCTTCGCCGCGGCTGAAGGGCTCGAACAGGCGCGGGATCACATGGCTTTCAATGCCGATCCCAGTATCGGAGACTTCCAGGACGACGCTGTTTTCATTGAGCCGCCAACCTATGTCGATGGTCCCGCCGTACGGCGTGAACTTGATTGCATTCGACAACAGGTTGATCAGGATCTGCTTCACGCGTCGACTGTCGGCGTAGAGGCGCATCCCTTCCGGCCGGATGGCGGTTGACAGCGTCAGCCCATTCTTTTGCGCCCGCGCCAGAACCAGTTTGATACTGGCCGCGGTGATCGCCACAAGATCAAGCTCTTCCTCTTCCAACTCCATCGACCGCGCTTCGATCCGGGCGACGTCCAGGATATCGTTGATCAGGTCCAAAAGATGCTGGCCCGATGTGCACACATCCTCCGCGTATTCCTGATAGCGCTCGTTGCTGTGGGGCCCATAGACCTCTTGCGCCAATAGCGAGCCGAACCCGATCACCGCGTTCAACGGCGTCCGCAATTCGTGGCTCATATTCGCCAGAAACTCTGATTTTGCGCGGTTCGCATATTCCGCTTCTTCCTTGGCGCGCCGCAGATCGGCTTCCGCCTTCTTGGAGCGAGTGACGTCGATGCTGGAGCCGAAGACCCGCACAACCTTGCCGGTATCGTCGAATTCGGCCTCGCCATGTTGGTGTAGCCAGCGCACCGAATGGTCCGGCAGGAAAAAACGATGCACCACGTCGAACGGCTCGCCCAGCTCCAGACAATTCGTCAAGGCGTCTCTCAGATCGGGCGCGTCAGCCGCGTGCACGCGATCGAGAAAATCATCGACCGTCAGCGCCGCGCCCGGCTGCGCGCCCATCAGAACGGCGTCCGGTTCGTGCCAGGCCAACACATCGCTGCCGGGCCTCACGACCCAACTGGTCACCCCGGCCATTCTCTGCGCTTCCGAGAGCCGGCGCTGACTATACCGCAACGCGTCCTCTGCCGACTTCCGGTCTTCTATCTCTGTCATGATGCCGGCGAAACGGTAGGACCAGCCGTCCGGCCTCTGAAGACTGCGGCCGCGAATATGGAACCAGATATAGCCGTTATCCTTGGTCAGGAGTTGTAACTCGACGTCGAAGACCGGCGTCTCGCGCTTAAAATGCGCGCGCAGGGCCGCGTGATAGCGACCGACATGGTCCGGATGCATGAAATTGCCGACAGCGTCCAATGCAAGGCGTTCGAAGGCCTCATCATCGAACCCGAGCATGTCGCGAAAGCGCGGCGAAAAATACACCGTCTGCGTATCGAGGTCCCAGTCCCAGACCCCCGCCTCGCTCACCGCAAGATCATACCGCGCCCGGCTGACCTCCAACTCGTTCCTGGTCTTGAGATGCTCATGTTCCGCCCCGACGCGTTGGGCGACCAGCCGAAAAAAACTCTCATGCTCGTCCTCGCCGACAATCGGTTGGCGACTGAACGCGAAACAATGACCAGCCGGCGCGCCTTCCGCGTCGCTAAAGACCTGGCCGCGATAACTCCGAACTGATAGGGCTCGCAGGCTTTCGGAGTCGGGCGCCATGTCCATAACGCCATCCCGCACCACCTGATACCCATTGGCGCCCTTGTCGTAGAGCGCGCCGCAAACGGTCCCAAGGATGGCGTATTCAGTAGTCTCGGACTGGGCGCCGTCTATATACAGGGCGATCAGGCGCACGGTTTGGCGGTCGGCGGATAAAAGGCCGACGCCGACAACATCCGCGCCGAGTCCGATCGCAAGCGCCTCGGCGGCGGCGTCGAAAAAAGGTTCGCCCGTTTGCGCGCCCGCCAATAGCGCCAGTGCTTCTTCACTCTTGTTCACGCTGTTCGTTCTCTTCCATTCCAAGTCCGGGCCGCCTTGCAGGTGCGCGACAGACGCCGACGCCCCCCCTGAACTGAAACAGATTAACCCAATTCTCGTTAAAAGCCCATTAACGCAGGACAGGCCGGGCGGCGCGGCTCACGGCGGTTAAGCTTTAGAAAACTCTAATGGAGCCGCGGCTGTCTCATGAAACTGGCGCGATCCGCCGTCTGGATCGCGACTTGGCGCGGCTTGCCGTCGCGGACCAGGGTCATCGGCACCGAAACGCCGGGTTCGCCGAGTGACCAGACCGTGCGGAGCATGTCCGACAGACCGCCCAACGGCGCGCCGCCGACATCGAGGATAACATCGCCGGTCTCTACGCCAGCCTGATCGCCCGGGCCGTTCGGCGCGACGCCGGCGACGACCAGGTGATGATCGGATTCCGCCGTGTAGAGGCCAAGCCAGGGCCGCGGCGTTTCCGTGATCCGGCCTGTCCGCTCCAGCTCATCAAGCAACGGCTTCACGAGGTCGGTGGGCACCGACATATTGCCGTCGGATGGCTCCGCGCCGCCGCGCGCATTGCCGACAAAGAGCGATCCGATCCCAACCAGCGCCCCGCCCGCATCGAGCAAGGCGGCCCCGCCCCACAATTCATGCGCCGGGATCGTGAAAAAGGCGCGTTCCAATAGATACTCCCAATAGCCCGCAAACTCCCTGGTCGACACGACCTTGGCGGAAAGGCTTTGGGCGCGCCCGCCGGCGCCGGCGAAGATCACACTGTCGCCGACCCGCACGCGAGACGAGTCGCCAAGCCGCGCCGGCGTCGCGTCGAACCGGCCCAACGCTTGGACCAAGCCGAAACCAGTGGCGAAATCGTAGGCGATCAGGTCGCCTTGCACCGCCTGACCGCTGTGCGAAAACACCCAAATGCGCTCGGCCTCCGCCACCAGATAACCGATGGTCAGGATCAGGCCGCGATCATTGATCAGTACGGCGGCGCCTTGGCGTTCCGTTCCCAAGACCGAGGCGGTGAACGCATCGTCGGGAACCTCGGCGCGCAGCCGCACAATCGAGGACAAGGCGCGCTCAAGGTCGAAGCTCAGCGCGCCCTGTTTGGGCCGGGACGGTTCCGCGACCGCCCAATCGTCCATGTCCGTCATCCGCGCGCTTTCCTAGCGGCTCATTCGTGTCATGTCGGTTGGATTGATGTCCATATCGGAACCATCCAACCTTCCCGACTTTAGTGTCGCAATCCTCATGGCGCTTGGCAAATCGACTCGCGCAGAGAGAGCCCTCGCAGGGACCATCAACCGCACCAACATAGAATCATTGAATCGGCGCGCCGCCCTCTTCGGTCCGCTTAGCGACGAAGGCGCGCAGCGCCTCCTCAATCGCTGGGTCCATTGGCGGTTGCTGATAATCGGCCAAGGCTTTCTTGTAGATGCGGTTTGCGCGGGCCGTGGCGTCGACAGCCCCATCCTCCGCCCAAGTCTCGAAATTGCGCCAGTCGGACAGCAGCGGCTGGTAAAAGGCGCTCTCGTAGCGTTCCAGCGTGTGCTGAGCCGCGAAAAAATGACCGCCCGGTCCGACCTCCCGCATCGCGTCCAGGCCCATCGTCGCGTCGGTAATCTCCAACGGCTTCAGGAATTCGCCCATCATTTGGCAGATTTCGACATCAATGATGAATTTCTCAAATGACGCGGTCAGGCCGCCTTCCAACCAACCCAGACCATGCATCACGATATTGGTGTGGCCCAGCGCGCAGGCCCAGATCGACATTTCCGCCTCGTAGGCCGATTGCGCGTCCGGCGCGTTGCTGGCGTTAACGTTCGAGGCGCGGAACGGAACGCGGTAGCGCCGCGCAAGCTGGGCGCCCAGCAACGTGGCCTTTGCGTATTCCGGCGTGCCAAAGGCGGGCGAGCCTGTCTTCATATCGACATTCGAGGTGAACCCGCCATAGATCGCCGGCGCCCCGGGATTCACGGTTTGCAGGAAAGCGAGCCCAGCCAGGGCTTCGGCGTTCTGCTGCACGACGGCGCCGGCCACGGTCACGGGAGCCATGGCGCCGGACAGCGTGAAGGGCGTCACACAGACCGGCTGGTTGCGCTTGGCCAATTCGATCATGCCCCACAACATCGGCCGATCGTATTGTAGCGGCGAATTGGCGTTGACGATGCTCCAGAGACTGGGACGGGCCATCAAGCCCTCATCATCCAGACCCATGCCGATCTTGGTCATCTCGACCATATCCACGACCCGTTGGCGGCTGAGCGAATAGCAGAAGACGCCCTTATCGGTCAGCGTCTGCAACGCCAGCATCCCTTCCAGATGACGGATCGGCGTTTCGATGTCGGTCGGTTCGACCGGATAACCGCCGACGAGATGGCAGATGTTGAAATACTGAGAGAGCCTGAGGAAATTCTCGAAATCGGCGCGGGCGCCGCGACGCCGCCCGCCATCCAGGTCCGACGCGTTGGGCGGGCTGCCGATGGAACAGAAATTGATCGTGTTCCCGCCGACGCGAAGATCGTGGGCCGGGTTGCGCGCATGTAGGGTGAATGCGCTGGGCGCCGTCGCCAGCTTCTCTTCGATAAAGCCGCGCTCGAAACGCACCCGCTCGCTGTCCGGATCGACATCCGCCCCCGCCTTACGCAGAATTTCGCACGCCTCCGGCAGCAGGAAGTTCAGCCCGATTTCCTCCAAGACCGCCAAAGATGCGGTGTGGATCGCCTCCAATTGATCGTCGGAAACGATTGTCATCGGCGCATGCGGATTGTCGAACCGCTGAAATGAAAGCTGTGGCATGCCGCCGCCGGCCGCCGACCGCTGCAACTGACGCGCCCGTCCTTCGCCGCGCGCTCTTCGCCCCATCGCATCCTCCCTCGTCATCGCTCAACCGGGTTCTGAGCATCGCTGTCCATGCCCGTGACCGGGAAGTGTGCGCAGAACCGATCAGGGCGGCAACGCGAAAAAATCAATAGAGGCGGCGAATGAATCGAGGCCTGCAGCCGGTCAGACCGAAAGCATGACAGGGCTCTTGCGCGTCGGCGCCCGAAATGTTGGGATCACAACGAACCTGCCGCCCGCCGCTTTTCATCGAGAGACAGCATGACAAAGCAGACCCCGCTTGAGTTCAATTACGGCGACACGTTGCCCGCGCGGCTGCAGTCGCTGTCTTCGGAGATCCAGAAGGCGGTCGGCGAGAACCTCGCCAATGCCGGCGTCGGCCTCAACGATTGGCGCGTCCTAGCCGAGGTTGCGAACGGCGCGACCACGGCGCGCGAAATCGTCTCCGCGACCGGCGTCGACAAAGGCTGGGTGAGCCGGTCGATTGCGGCCTTGACCGACCTGGGTCTATTGACCAGCGCGCCGTCGCCGACCGACAGCCGGGCCAAGATCTTGACGATTACGGAGCCTGGGATAGAGCGCTATAACGAGATGGCGCGCACCATGCGGGACCTACAGAACCGACTGCTGGACGCCTTTTCCGCCGATGAACACGCCGCCTTCATGCGCCTGATCGAACGATTGCGACGCGAAGCAGGCCGCATAGTAAGACCCTGAGCCAATCGACGACACGCGCTGCGCCCATACCACCCTGCCCGAAAATAGAACAAAGAGAGATCAAAAATAGATCTGAGAAACCTTTGAAATCCCTTACATTTCCAAGCTTATCCATTGACGCGGCATGGTTTCCCATGATATCCCACCGAAACCCATAAAAGGCCAGTTTGCGGCAGGTGCGCCCATTTGCATCGCACTCGCCCGGAACCAGCGGGGTTCCGTCGCCACGAATGGGTTAAGAATTGGGATGCTGCGGGATGGCCCTCTTCACGGGGAATTTCGAAAATAAAGTCGACGGCAAAGGGCGCGTCTCCCTGCCGGCGAGCTTTCGCGACGAACTGCCCGATCGCAGCGCCGGCGGCGGTCAACGCAGCTTCTATATTTTCCCCTCGCCGACCGCCCCAGGGCTTGAAGCGGCGGATGCGGGCTTCATCGAGCGGATCGCCGAAGCCATCGAAACCCAGACGGAATTGTTCTCGCCGGAGGAAGAGGCGCTCAGCCAGATCATCGCCAACGCTTTGCCGGTTGCATGCGACAGCACCGGACGCTTCGTCCTGCCGCCGCGTTTTCAGGAAGCCGCGCAGATCAAAGATAAGGCCCTATTCGTCGGCAAGATCCGCCGGTTCCAGATCTGGTCCCCGGCCGTTTATGCAGGCGTCGCCGCCGAAGCCCAAGAGCGCGCCAAAGGCCTGACGCTGAAAATGGGGCCGTCTGGAGGCGCCGCATGACCGTCCCCGCGCCTCACCCGCCAAAACCCGAGTCTCATATTCCGGTGCTGCTGGATGAGATGCTGACCGCTTTGGCGCCGAAGGATGGCGAGGTTTTTCTCGACGGCACATTCGGCGCGGGCGGCTACAGCAAGGCCATTCTGCAGGCCGCCGACTGCACGGTCTATGGGATCGACCGTGACCCCGCCGCGATCGACCGCGCCGATGGTTTCAACAGCGAATTCCCCGGGCGGTTCACCATCCTGTTAGGCCGGTTCGGCGATATGGAGGCGCTGCTGCACAGCGCCGGCGTCGACCGCCTGGACGGCGTCGTTCTCGATCTGGGCGTCTCCTCGCCTCAGATCGATACGCCGGGACGGGGTTTCTCCTTCCGATTCGATGGGCCGCTCGACATGCGGATGGGACTGGACGGCCCGACCGCCGCCGACATCGTCAACGGCTGGGACGCCGAGCCGCTGGCCGACTTGATTCACACCTATGGCGAGGAGCGCCGCGCCCGTCAGGTCGCCCGCGCCATCATCGCCGCCCGCACTGAGGCGCCGATCACGACGACCCAGCAACTCGCCGCCGTCATCCGCAAAGTCGTACGCCCGTCCAAAGACGGCGTCGATCCCGCAACCCGGACCTTCCAGGCCCTGCGCATCCAGGTGAATGACGAGTTGGGCGAGTTGGACCGCGCCTTGGAAGCGGCCGAGCGCCTTTTGAAGCCCGGCGGACGGCTGGTCGTGATCGCTTTTCACAGTCTGGAAGACCGCCGGGTTAAAGCCTTTATGACCGCGCGGTCCGGCGCCGGGCCGGGCGTCAGCCGGCATCTGCCCGTCACCACCGCGGGTTCCGCGCCCGCGCCGTTCGAACTGCCAAGCCGGAAAGCCGTCAAACCGGGCGACGCCGAACTGCGCCGCAACCCGCGCGCCCGCTCTTCGCGCCTCCGCCGCGCCATTCGGACGGACACTCCGGCCGCCGGAATGCGCGCGACATGAGGATCACCGCTCTTGTCATCTGGTCGGCCCTGGTCTTCGCCACTGGCGCGGCCTTGTTCCAGATCGCCTTCGAGGTCGACCGGCTGGAGGAAGACCTAACCGCGCTGAACCGTGAGATCGTTAAGGAGCAAGAGGCGCTGCATGTGCTGCGCGCCGAATGGGCCTACCTGACCCGGCCGTCGCGGATCCGAGCGCTGAGCGAGGAACTGCTGCCCGACCTGCGCCCTCCGGCCATCGATCAGATCGTCACCGTATCCGAAACGCCGGAGAAGCCCGCTCCGCCCGCGGCGGAGACGCCCGATCAGGCGTTAGAGCCGGATACGCCCAAGCGCGGCTTTGATGCGCTCACGATCCGGCAAGCCATCACGGCGTCCCAGAAGGGAGACAAGCCATGACTTTCAGAAGGCCGCCATACAGCCGATCCGGGGCAGGCGACGGCGATAAAGCGGATCGGGATGACGAGACAAGGCGCGATCCGATCCTGTCGGGCAAAGCGCCGGTTTCGATCGACAGCATCAGCAGATCGACGCCGCTCAGCGCCTTGGCGCCCGTCGGCCCGGTTGGCAAAGCCCTTCCGGCCCAGTTGGCAGGCGCGAAAGCGCCGCTTCGGCGCCCAGACGACGATAGCGCTCGACGCCGGCCGGTTTTTGCAGGAAACGCCGACAACACCGCCGCTGAGACCGCCTGCGGATATCGCGAGTTGCACGAGACGCCGCAGCCCTTCACGCCCGTCGAGATCGACCTGCGCAAGAAGACCGCGCCGCCGACCCGGCCGGCGGTGCCGCACGCGCCCACGGCCCAGCCCGCCGATCTGCCAGGCGATCCGCCGAAATCGCCGAGCGGACTGAAAAGGACGCGCGGTCGCCCAGTCGAAGCGGCCAAGAACGCCGTCTCCCTGCCGCTGCTCAAGTCGAGCGGCAAATCACCGGTGAAGTCGGCGATCGTCGACAAACGGGCGCCGATCTGCAAATCGGCGGAGACCCCCGACGGCGTGTTCCAAAGCGCCATGGAGATGGGCCGCACGCGGCTGCTGATCACTGCGACGGTCATGACCCTCGCCTTCGGCGTCATCGGCGCCCGTTTGGTCGATGTCGCGACGCTGCAATCGCCGACAGAGCCGAAGGTCGCCAGCTCCGCCGCCCAGGCCGCGCCGGTGGGCGCGGCGATCGAGGGCGGACGCGCCGCCATCGTCGACCGCAACGGCGTGCTTCTGGCGACGAACCTGCCGACCGTATCGCTGTTCGCCGACCCGTCGCTGGTCATCAACCCGCGGGAAACCGCCTACAGGCTCAGCTCGATCCTGCCGGATCTGGATCCCGAAGCGGTCGAGGCGAAGCTGCGCCGCAAGACGCAATATGTCCGGCTGGCGCGCTCCCTGACGCCGCAACAGCATTACGACGTGAATATGCTGGGTCTGCCTGGCGTCGCCTTCACCAAGGGTGCGACCCGTCTTTATCCGCACGGCCCGCTATTCTCGCATATTCTCGGCTACACCAATATCGATAATAAAGGCATCTCCGGACTGGAGCATCGGTTCGACAAAGCCTTGCGCGAGGAGGCGGAGCCGATTCGCCTGTCGGTCGATGCAAGGGTCCAGCACGTCTTGCGCGACGAACTGCGCGCGGCGATGCAGCGTTTCAGCGCCATCGGCGCCGCCGGCGTGGTGATGGATGTTCGAAACGGCGAAATACTCGGCATGGCCTCGTTGCCGGATTTCGATCCGAACCATCCGACGCAATCGGGACCCGAGCAACGGTTCAACCGCGCCGCAAAAGGCGTGTACGAGTTGGGCTCGACCTTCAAGATCTTCAACACCGCCATGGCGCTGGACGGCGGCGTCGTTCGGCTTCAGGACCGCTATGACGCGACCAAACCGCTGCGCGTCGGACGCCATACAATCACAGATTACCACGCCGAGAACCGCTGGCTGACGATCCCGGAGATCTTCATTCATTCGTCAAATATCGGGTCGGCGAAGATGGCGCTGGATGTCGGCGGGCCTGAACAAAAAGCCTTCCTGAAGAAGCTCGGCTTTCTTGACCGTCTGGCGGTTGAACTGCCTGAGGTCAGCACGCCGCTGGCGCCCCGCGTCTGGCGTGAGATCAACACGGTCACGATTTCCTATGGACATGGGCTGTCGGTCAGCCCGTTGCATCTGACTTCCGGCGTCGCGGCGATGATCAATGGCGGCGTGATGCATCGGCCGACACTGGTCAAAACGCATGGCGCGCCTGCCGGCGAACGGGTGATCGGCCAAAACACCAGCGACGCGATCCGAGTCCTGATGCGGCTCAACGCCTTGGAAGGCAGCGGCAAAAGCGCCGCAGTCCACGGTTACGCCATCGGCGGTAAGACCGGCACCGCCGAGAAGCCAGGAAGCGGGGGCTACAACCGGAAGAAGCTGATATCCTCCTTCATCGGCGCCTTCCCGATGCATGCGCCGCGCTATGCGGTCTACGTCGTGTTGGACGAACCGAAGGGCACGGCGGAAACTCACAATTTCGCAACGGGCGGTTGGGTCGCGGCGCCCAGTGTCGGCCATATCATCGAGGCGATTGCGCCAATTCTCGGCGTTCAGCCGGTGGAAGAGGAAGCGCCCGCGCTTCAACAACAACTCGCCACAGTCGCGCCACAGAGCGGCGCCACTTTGGCCTCGCTCCGGCAATGACCGGCGACTCCGACGGCGAGGCAACCGATATGAGCCACAGCGGCGACATTCTACCACAAATTGATCTGAAGGGCGTCACCGCGGACAGCCGGCGGGTGCGCCCCGGCTACCTGTTCGCCGCCATTCCAGGCGAGACGCGCGACGGCCGAGACTTTATCGACGACGCGCTGGCCAGAGGCGCGTCCGCTGTCTTGAGCACGCCGGATGTCGCCGCCGATCGCGTCGGCCCGAATGTGACGCTGATCCATGACGCCAATCCGCGCCGGCGCTACGCGAGGATCGCAGCTGCTTTCCATCGGGTGCAGCCCGATCTGATGGTCGCGGTGACCGGCACCAACGGCAAGACCTCGGTCGCAGAATTCACCCGCCAGATCTGGGCCGCCGCCGGCTTCAGCGCCGCCAGCATCGGCACGCTGGGCTTGGTGCGCAGCGACGGCGCCCTGGAGGATGTTGGCGGGCCGGCGATGACGACGCCCGACGCCGCCGACCTGCACCGGCAATTGGCCGATCTCGCCCGGTCCGGCGTGCGCGCGGCGTCGATGGAGGCCTCAAGCCACGGTCTTGATCAATATCGCCTCGACGGCGTCCGGTTCAGCGCCGCCGCCTTCACCAATCTGTCGCGCGACCATTTGGATTATCACGGCGGCATGGAGGCGTACCGGGCTGCGAAATTGCGCCTGTTTGAGGAGATCCTGCCGAAAGGCGGGGTCGCCGTGGTCAACACCGCCGCCCGAGAACATGACGCGATCGCCAATATCGCCGCGGAACGCCAACAGCGCGTGCTCAGCTACGGCTTGAACCATGGCGCCATCCGCTGCGTGTCGATGAAACCGCATGCGGGCGGCTTCGATCTGGAATTGGACATTCGCGGCGAGCGGGCGGCGGTGGATTTCCCGCTGCCCGGCGCGTTTCAGGTGGAAAACGCGCTGGCGGCCATCGGGCTGACGATTGCCTGCGGGCTGGAGCCGCGCCGCGCCGTCGGCGCGCTATCGAGCCTGACAGGCGTGAGGGGCCGTCTCGAGCGCGCCGCCGTTCTGCCCAACGGGGCCGCCGTCTATGTCGACTACGCCCACACGCCCGAGGCGATCGAGACGGCGCTGCGGGCGCTGCGCGTCCATGCCCAAAGCCGCGCGCTGCATATCGTCTTCGGCTGCGGCGGCGACCGCGACCCGGGCAAACGGCCCTTGATGGGACAGGCCGCCGCCGCGAACGCGGACCGCGTGGTCCTGACCGACGACAATCCGAGGAACGAGGAGCCGGCCGCGATCCGGGCCGCCGCCATACCGGGCTGCCCCGCGGCGATCGAAATCGGCGACCGACGCGCGGCGGTCGAAAACGCCATGGCGGCGCTGGGCCCCGGCGACATCCTCTGCGTCGCCGGCAAGGGGCATGAGCAGGGTCAGACCGTCGGGGACGTGGTGCATCCGTTCGATGACGCCACGGTGGCGCGCGACTGCGCCAAGACGATGGCCGAAAGCGCATCAGGTGCAGAGACAATCGGGGGCGGCGCCTAGATGCCGGCGCTCTGGACATCGGACGCCCTGGCGCAGGCGGTCGGCGGCGACTGCTCTGGTCCTTTCTCAGTCGACGGGATATCGATTGACAGCCGTCGGATCAAAAAGGGCGATCTGTTCATCGCGCTTCAGGGCGACCACCGCGACGGTCATATGTTTATCGAACGGGCCGCCGAGGCGGGGGCCGCCGCCGCGCTGGTCGCGACCTCTTGGCCGGGCGCCGCGCAATGCCCGATTCCCATCGTTGCGGTCGAAGACACGTTTCAAGCCTTGTGGGATCTGGCCCGCGCCGCGCGCCAAAGATCTCGTGGAAAGATAGCGGCGATCACCGGCAGCGTCGGCAAGACCGGCGCCAAAGAGGGCGTCGCCCTGGCGCTGTCGCGGTTCGGCCGCGTGCACAAGTCGGAAGGCAACCTCAACAACCAATTCGGCGCGCCGCTGTCGCTCGCCCGTATGCCCGCCGAGGCGGATTTCGGCGTCTTCGAACTGGGCATGGATCACGCGGGCGAGATTGAGCCGATGAGCCGGCTGGTCGAGCCGGACGTTGTCCTGATCACGACCGTCTCGCCGGTCCATATCGAGTTCTTCGACAGCATTCTCGGCATTGCGGACGCCAAGTCCGAGATCTTTCAGGGGCTTAAGCTGGGCGGCGTCGCGGTGCTGCCGCGAGACAACCCGCTCTATCACCACCTCTCGGCCCGGGCCGAAGAAGCGGGCGTCGGGCATATCTCGAGCTTTGGCGCCCATCCAGAGGCCGATTTCAGGCTGCATTGCGCCACCCCGGCCGCCCACGGACAGCATGTCCGTCTGGTCCATGACGCCAAGATCCTCGCCTATCGCCTGAGCGCCATCGGCGAGCATCGCGCCATGAACAGCGCCGCGGTCTTGGCGGTCGTCGGGGCGCTCGGTTTAGATATCGAAAAGGCGGCGCAGGCGCTGATCGCTTTGACGCCGGGCGAAGGCCGCGGCGCCGTGTGCGCCGGTCGGTTGCCGAAGACGGCGCTTTCCGACCAAGGCGGCCCGATCACGGTGATCGATGAAAGCTACAACGCCAGCCCGGTCGCCGTGAAGGCGGCGATCAAGGTGTTGGCGGCGATGCCGCTCGAGCCGCCAGGCCGGCGCATTCTGGTGCTGGGCGACATGCTCGAACTGGGCGATTTCGCGCGCACCGCCCACGCGGGGCTCGCGCAAGACGTCAAGGACGCCAAGATCGATCTGGTCTTCACCTGCGGTCCGCTTTCGGCCGCGCTCCACAATCGCTTGCCGGAAGAGCGGCGCGGCGCCCATGCCCGAGACAGCGCCGAACTGGCCCCGCTGGTCTTGAAGGCGCTGCGCCCGAACGACGTGATCACCGTCAAAGGTTCGCTCGGCAGCCGCATGAAGCCCATCGTCGAGCTTCTGACCGCGGACGCGGCCGAACCGGTTCCCGAGGGGGCTTGAGCGCCATGCTCTATACGCTTCTCTCCCCCTTCGCCGACGATGTCTCCGGGCTCAATCTGATCCGGTATCTGACCTTCCGGACCGGCGGCGCCATGATCACCGCCCTGGTGATCAGTTTCGTCCTCGGGCCGACCCTGATCAATCGATTGAAGGAACGGCAGCGCGGCGCCAGCAACATCCGCGAGGACGTGCCGGATCAGCATCTGCAGAAGGCGGGCACGCCGACCATGGGCGGGTTCCTGATCCTCATCGCGCTGCTCGGCAGTACGCTCCTCTGGGTCGATATTCAGAACGCCTATGTCTGGATCGTACTGCTGGTGACGACCGGCTTCGGGCTCATCGGCTTCGCCGATGACTATCTGAAACTGACGAAAAAAAACTCAAAGGGCCTGCCCGGCCGGTTCAAGATTCTCGCCCAGGTCGTGATCGGCGGCGCGGCGGCTTTCTGGTATAGCGCCGTTGCGCCGGAGGCCTTCGCAACGACCCTGGCCCTTCCCTTCCTGAAGGATGTGCTGCTGCCGCTGGGCCTTTTGTTCGCGCCCTTTGCGGTGTTTGTGATGGTCGGCGCTTCGAACGCGGTCAATCTGACCGACGGGCTGGACGGGCTGGCGATCATGCCGGTGATGATCGCCGCGGCGTGTTTCGGGATGATCACCTATCTGGTCGGCAACGCGATCTACGCCAATTATCTGCAGATCCATTACCTGCCCGGGACCGGCGAGCTGGCGGTGTTCTGCGGCGCCGTTGTCGGCGCGGCGCTGGGCTTTCTCTGGTTCAACGCGCCGCCGGCGATGGTTTTCATGGGCGACACCGGCTCTTTGGCGCTGGGCGGCGCCTTGGGCGCGATCGCCGTCGTCACCAAGCACGAGATCGTGCTGGCGATCGTCGGCGGCCTGTTCGTGTTGGAGGCGGTGTCGGTCATTGTCCAGGTGTTCAGCTTCAAATTGACCGGCAAAAGGGTCTTCGCAATGGCCCCGCTGCACCATCATTTCGAGAAGAAAGGCTGGGCCGAACCGACCATCGTCATCCGGTTCTGGATCATCGCCGCGATCCTGGCGCTGATCGGCCTTTCGACTCTGAAGCTCCGGTAGAGAGGAGCCGGCGTCGCGTGCATCTCGACCTAAGCATGTATGATGATCAGAACGTCGCCGTCGTGGGGCTCGGCAAATCCGGCCTCGCGACCGCGCGCGCCCTGATCGCGAGCGGCGCGACGATCGCCTGCTGGGACGATTCCGAAAAGGCGCGCGAAAAGGCCCAGGACGTTGGCCTGCCGCTGACGCCGCCGGACCGCATGGATCCCAGCCTGGTGGTTCTCAGTCCCGGCGTGCCGCTGACCCATCCCGCGCCGCATCCGATTGTCACAAAGGCCAAGCATACCGGCGCGCCGGTGATCGGCGATATCGAGCTGCTCTACCGCGCCTGTCCGTCGGCGACCTATGTCGGAGTGACCGGCACCAACGGTAAATCGACGACAACGGCGCTGATCGGCCACATCCTGCGGCAGGCGGGCCGACGGGCTGAGATCGGCGGCAACCTGGGCGTGCCGGCGTTGGCGCTGGAATCGCTCGGGAGTGACGGGATCTATGTCTTGGAAATGTCCTCCTATCAGTTGGAGCTGTTGCGATCGACGGTCTTCAATGTCGGCGTTCTGCTCAATCTCACGCCGGATCATCTCGACCGGCACGGCGACATGGAGAACTATCTGGCGGCGAAGGAGCATATCTTCGATCGCCAAGGGCCTGACGAGGCCGCAGTCATCAGTCTCGACGACGATTATTGCGAAAAGGCCTTTGTCCGACTAAGCGCGATGGGCCGCCGAATCTTGCCGATCTCAGTCAAGCGACCGGTTCAGGGCGGGGTCTATGTGCGCGACGACAGTCTCTTCGAGTCGATCGACGGGAGCCCCTTCTGGGCGCTGAGAATAAGTTCGGTTCCAAAACTGCCCGGCAAGCACAACGCCCAGAATATCGCGGCGGCCTTCGCCGCCTGTCGCGCCCTGGGGCTCGACGCCGGCGAGACCTGCGCCGGCATCCGCAGCTTTCCAGGCCTCGCTCATCGGCAAGAAATATTCGCGGAACTCGGCGGCCTTAAATTCGTCAATGACAGCAAAGCGACAAACGCTGAAGCGGCCGCGCGGGCGCTTGCGTCTTTCGAGCGAATCTACTGGATTGCTGGCGGTCGTGAAAAGGAAGGCGGTTATGCGCCGTTGCTTCCGCATATCGGACATGTGCGACGCGCCTTTCTGATCGGCGAAGCGGCGGCGACCCTGTCGGCGTTTCTGAGAGGCAAGTGCGACACGGAACAATGCGGCGATCTGAAGACCGCCGTGTTTAAGGCTCTAACCCTGGCAATGGACGAAGGGGCGCAGGACGCGGCGATACTACTCTCGCCGGCCTGCGCCTCTTTCGACCAATTCGCGAGTTTCGAGGCCCGGGGCGACGCCTTCAAAGCCGTTGTGACAAACGTGCTGCGTACCGCCGCGCCCGGGAAAGACGGCTGATGCAGTTCGCGCGCAATGATAGATCGGTTCTCGGCGCCTGGTGGTGGACCGTCGATCGCTGGCTGCTGGCGGCGGTTATTCTGCTGGCGATTCTGGGCTTGCTGCTGACAGCGACCGCCAGCCCGCCGGTGGCCGAGAAGATCGGCGCGCCGCCAATGCATTTCGTGCGCAAGCAAGCGATCTTCCTAGCCCCGGCGCTTTTCATCATTCTCACCGTCTCCCTCGCGCCGCCGCGCCTGATCCGCCGCCTCGCCTTAGTCGTCTTCTGCGGCGCGGTCGTCATGATGGCGCTGACCCTGATGGTCGGGTCTGAAATCAAGGGCGCGCAACGGTGGATTTCGGTCGGAGGCTTCACGCTGCAACCGTCGGAATTCGTCAAGCCCGCCTTCGCGGTGCTGGCCGGCTGGATCCTGGCGGCGCGCCGCATGGGCGAAGAGGTGCCGGGATACGCGCTGTCCTTCCTGCTGTTCGCCTTGATCATCGGGCTCCTGGCGCTGCAGCCGGATATCGGCCAGGCGGGCGTCGTCATGGCGGTCTGGTTCACGCAACTCTTCATCGCCGGGCTGCCGATGGCGGTGGTGATCTTTCTCATCATCGCAGGTTTGGGCGCAGCCGCCGGCGCCTATTACGCGTTTCCGCATGTCGCCAGCCGGATCGACCGGTTTTTCGATCCGCAAAGCGGCGACACCTATCAGATCGACCGGTCGATGAGCGCGTTTCAATCCGGCGGCGTGATGGGACGCGGTCCGGGAGAAGGTGTGGTGAAGCACGATCTGCCGGACGGGCACGCCGATTTCATCTTCGCGGTTGCAGGCGAGGAGTTCGGCCTGATCGCCTGTCTGCTGATCGTGGCGGTGTTCGCCTTCATCACGATCCGAGGCTTCGCCCGCCTGATCCAGGACAGCGACATGTTCGTGGTGCTCGCCTCCGCCGGGCTGCTGGTGCAGTTCGCCATGCAGGCGCTGATCAATATGGGTTCGGCCTTAAGCTTGATCCCGACGAAAGGCATGACCCTGCCCTTCATCTCTTATGGCGGATCGAGCCTGATGGCGCTGGCGCTCGGCGTCGGCATGTTGCTGGCTTTGACGCGGCGACGGCCCGGCGTGGCCGGATGGACGCCCTGACCGGGCATCGAGGACGCCATGGCCGCGCATTCGGAATCCCACAACCAGAAGAAGCAACTGATTGTCTTGGCGACAGGCGGCACGGGCGGGCATGTCTTTCCCGCCGAGGCACTGGCGCAGGAACTGGGCGCGCGCGGCTATCGTCTGGCGCTCGTCACCGACAGGCGCGGCGTCGCCTATGGCGGCGCGCTTGACAGGCTCGACCGCTACACGATCAGCGCCTCGGCGATCAGCGGACGCGGGTTGATCGGGAAGGTCAAGGCGGCGCTGAAGCTCGCGCGCGGATATGGCCAGGCGCGCGGTCTGCTCAAACGCCTGCGCCCGGCCGCGGCGATCGGTTTCGGCGGGTATCCCTCGGCCCCGGTCATGCTGGCGGCCAGCCGCATCGGCGCAGTCCGCACCGCCATTCACGAGCAAAACGCCGTCTTGGGACGCGCCAACCGGCTGCTCGCGCCGCGGGTCGACGCGATCGCCACTTCCTTTGAACGAACCCGCGAGATCCGGGAGGCCGACGCGGGCAAAGTCGAACGCACCGGCAACCCAATCCGGCCGGCGATCAGAGCCTTGGCGACCGAACCTTATCCCGAGCCCGAGCCGGACGGCGCGATCGCTGTCCTGATCACCGGCGGCAGTCAGGGCGCGCAGGTCTTCGGCGATCTGATCCCGGGCGCCTTGGCGGAGTTGAGCCAAGACCAGCGCGCCCGGCTTTCCATCACCCAGCAAGTCCGCGCCGAACAGGTCAGCGATGTCGACGGGCGCTATAAGTTTCTCGGGGTGCGGAGCGAGATCAAACCCTTCTTCGACGATATGCCGGCGCGTTTGCGCGCGGCGCATCTGGTGATCGGCCGGGCGGGCGCCTCGACATTGGCCGAACTGACCACCGCCGGCCGACCGGCCATCCTGATCCCCTACCCTTACGCGATCGATGACCACCAAAGCGAGAATGCGGCGCGGCTCAGCGACGCCGCGGGCGCCTGGACGATCCCTCAGGCTGATGCGACCCCCAGCCTCCTCGCGGCCCGCCTGGCCGAGTTGATAGACCGGCCCGCGGTCCTGACGGCCGCCGCTCAAGCCGCCCATCGGATCGGCGCGCCGGACGCCGCCGAGCGTCTGGCGGAGTTGGTGGTTCGGTTGATTGGCGACTCAGACAGGGGCGTCGAGGAGAACGCTCTCGCCCCCGATGGCGCGGAGACGGCCGCATGATGCAAATTCCGCTCTCTATCGGCGCGCTGCATTTTGTCGGCATTGGCGGTATTGGCATGTCCGGCATCGCTGACGTCATGCGAACGCTTGGCTACTCGGTCAGCGGGTCCGATATGGCTGAGAACGCCAATGTGAGACGCCTGCGCGAGAACGGGGTCGAGATCGCCATTGGCCACCGAGCCGAGAATGTCGACGGCGCCGCCGTGCTTGTGGTCAGTTCCGCCATCAGGCCGGACAATCCCGAACTCGTCGCCGCGCGTGAGCGGTTCATCCCGGTCGTTCGGCGCGCTGAGATGCTGGCGGAGTTGATGCGGCTGAAATGGTCGGTCGCGGTCGGCGGCACCCATGGCAAGACGACGACCACCTCACTGGTCGCTGCGGTTTTGGACGGCGGCGGCCTGGACCCGACCGTCATCAATGGCGGCGTGATCAACGCCTACGGCGCCAACGCCCGGATCGGCGCCGGCGACTGGATGGTAGTCGAGGCGGACGAATCCGACGGGTCCTTCACCAAACTGCCGGCGACCATCGCGATCGTCACCAATATCGACGCCGAACACATGGATCATTACGGCTCTCTGCAAGCGCTGCGGCAGGCTTTCCAGACCTTCGTTCAGAACATCCCCTTCTACGGCTTCGCCGTCCTCTGCGTCGATCACCCGGAAGTGCAGTCGATGATCGGCCAAATCGAAGACCGGCGGGTCATCACCTATGGCTTTAATCCGCAGGCCGAGGTCCGCGCGGCGCATATCCGGCCGGCGCCGCATGGCTATGTCTTTGACGTGATCGTCGCCCCGCGCGGCGAAGAGGAACAGACGATCCAGGACATCGCCGTGCCGATGTTCGGTCATCACAATATTCAGAACAGCTTGGCCGCCATCGCCGTCGGCATCGAGATGGGCGTGCCGGCGGATAGTATGCGCGAGGCGCTGCGGCGCTTCGCCGGGGTCAAGCGCCGGTTCACCCGGACGGGCGAGGCGAACGGCGTCACGGTGATCGACGATTACGCCCACCACCCAGTCGAGATCAACGCCGTCCTCAAGGCCGCCCGGGACGCCACGTCGGGGAGGGTCATCGCGGTCGTCCAGCCTCATCGATACACACGCCTGCGCGACCTGTTCGAGGAATTCTGTTCCTGTTTCAACGATGCGGACACCGTTGTCGTCGCGCCGGTGTTCGAGGCGGGTGAAGCGCCGATCGAGGGCGTCGACCGGGACGCCTTGATCCAAGGGCTGCGAACCCGCGGCCATCGCTCGGTCGCCGCCATCGACGGGCCTGAGGATCTTCCGGACGTCATCGCCGACGCGGCCGCCTCCGGCGATCTGGTGATCTGCCTCGGAGCCGGCTCGATCACGCAATGGGCGAACGCCCTGCCCGCGCAGTTGGCGAAGCGGGGTGCGTCATGACCCCAGCCGCCAGCCGAGAAACGCACAAACTGATGGATCGGCTGCCGCCGGTGCGCGGCCGTCTGACCGCGGACGCCCCGCTTCATAAGATGACCTGGTTCCGCACCGGCGGTCCGGCCGAGGCGCTGTTTCGGCCGGCCGACGTGGAAGACCTGGCCGCCTTCCTCGCAAAGACCCCAGGCGACGTGCCCATCACCGTGCTTGGCGTCGGCTCGAACGTGCTCGTGCGCGACGGCGGCGTGCGCGGCGTCGTGATCCGGCTGCAAGGCGCCTTCGCCGCTTTGTCGGTCGAAAAGGACCGGGTCCGCGCCGGCGCCGGCGCTTTCGGCCTGGCGGTCTCGAACGCAGCGCAGGAAGCGGGACTGGCGGGCCTTGAATTCCTCAGCGGCATTCCCGGCGGGGTTGGCGGCGCGGTGCGTATGAACGCCGGCGCCTACGGGTCCGAGGTGAAGGATGTTTTGGTCTCAGCGACCGCGCTGGACCGATCGGGACAGCGTCACGAGCTCGCGCTCGACAACCTGGGCTACGCCTACAGACATAGCAGCCTGCCAAAGGACTGGATCGTCACCGAGGCGGTCTTTCGCGGCGCACCCGGCGATCCCGCGGCCATCGCCGCGCGCATGACGGAAATCGCAGAGAAACGCACCACGACCCAGCCGATCAAAGGCCGCACTGGCGGCTCGACCTTTAAGAATCCGGGCGGCGCCGACACGACGGGAGTCAAGGCTTGGCGGCTGATCGAGGAAGCCGGATGCCGGGGACTGAGCGTCGGCGACGCCCAAGTATCGGAGAAGCACTGCAACTTTCTGCTCAATAAAAACCAAGCCACAGCGCAAGAAATTGAAAGTTTAGGTGAAATAATTATTTCTCGTGTTAAAGTAAAAACTGGCGTTAATCTTGAATGGGAAATAGAACGCATCGGCGAGACGCGGTATGACTGACGGAACGAAGGATAGCCCTGCCCGGAAACGCGTCGCCGTTCTCATGGGCGGTTGGTCGGCGGAGCGGGACGTCTCGCTGGTCACCGGCGCCGCCTGCGCAGATGCGTTGGAAGAAGCCGGCTACGCGGTCACGCGGATCGACGCGCAACGCGATCTTAAGGCTCTGGCGGCGGCCTTGGACCCGGCGCCCGATGTCGTTTTCAACGCGCTGCACGGACGCGGCGGCGAGGACGGCGTCATACAAGCGGTTTTGGATTTGATGGGATTGCCCTACACGCATTCCGGCATGCGGTCTTCCGCCCTGGCGATGGACAAGCCGGCGGCCAAGGCGGTGTTCTTGGCGGCCGGCTTGCCCTGTCCGGCGGGCGTCGTGGTGTCGTTGGAGACATTGCTGCAAGGCGATCCGTTGCCGCGACCCTATGTCGTCAAGCCGGCGAACGAGGGCTCCAGCGTCGGCGTCTATATCGTCCGGCAAGGCGATAACGGCCCTGACTATTCCGACTGGACCTATGGCGACGCGCTGGCGGAGGAATATATCGACGGCCGTGAGTTGACCGTCACCGTGATGGGCGACCGGGCGCTGAGCGTCACCGAATTGCAGCCCGAGTCCGGATTTTACGACTACGAGGCGAAATATACCGACGGCAAGACCGTCCATATTTGCCCAGCGGATATACCGGACGCCATAGCCGCGCAATGCAAGGACTACGCGCTAAGGGCGCATCAGGCGCTTGGCTGCCGCGGGTTGACGCGCGCCGATTTTCGCTGGGACGACAGCGCCGTCAATGGCAGCCGCCTGTTCCTTCTCGAGGTGAACACCCAGCCGGGCATGACGCCGCTGAGCCTGTCACCGGAACAGGCGGCCGAGGCCGGGATCTCGTTCGGCGAGTTGGTCAGTTGGATGGTGGAGCAGGCGCAATGCGATTGACCCTGCCCTTTCTCGGATCGCGGCGCGCCGGCCAAAGGAGCGCCGGCCAAAGGAGCGCCGGCAAGAAACGCGGCGCCAAACAAAGCATCGCCCGCGAATCGCGCAAGGCGACCAAACGCCGGGCGCGGGCGCGCTGGCTCGGTCCGACTTTGCGTTTTGGCGCGCCGGTCGCCCTGGCCGGAATTGTCGGCGCGGCGGGCTATTTCGTCTGGTCGAGCGGCCAAATTCAGGCCGCAAGCCAGGCCGCCATGCGCGCAGCCGTCAACGCGACCGTCGAGGCCGGCCTCTCGGTCCAGCATGTGTCGGTGGTCGGCCGCCGCGAGACTGGTCGCGAGACATTGCTGAAAGCGCTGAATGTCGGAATCGGCGATCCGATCCTAACCGTCGATCTCGGCGCGGCGCTCGAGCGGGTTCGCGATATCGGATGGGTCCAGGACGCTGCGATCGAACGCCGGCTTCCAGACCGTCTTCACGTCCACCTGAAAGAACGCGTCGCCGCCGCGATCTGGCAGCGCGACGGCGGTTTCGTGCTGATCGATCATAGCGGCGCGATTATCGGCGAGGAGGGCATGGACCGCCACCGGCGCCTGAAAGTCGTGGTCGGCGAGGGCGCGCCGGAAAAGGCCGCGCACTTGCTTGCCGCATTGGCGACCGAGCCGAGCCTTGAGGAACGCGTGATCGCCGCGGTCTGGGTCGGCGGCCGCCGCTGGAATCTGAGGCTGGAGAACGGCGTCGATATTCGTCTGCCCGAGGACGACCTGCCGGGCGCCTGGGCGCGGCTGGCTCAACTGGAGCGCGATCACAAACTGCTGACCCGGGACATCGAGGCGATCGACCTGCGGCAATCGGATCAGTTCATTGTGCGTTTAACGGAGGACGCCGCCGAAAGGCGGCGCACCCGCAAGGATGAAACCTAAGATCATGTCTGGCGCGCGCATCGTGGCGGCCCTGGATGTAGGGTCCTTCAAAGTCTGCTGTTTCATCGCCGAGGCGCGGGACGACGGGACGCTGCGCGTGATCGGCATGAGCCATCAGGCCTCCGCCGGCGTCAAGCAAGGCGTCATCGTCGATATGGAGCTGGCGCAGCAGGCGATCTCCTCGGCCGTGCACGCCGCCGAACAGATGGCCGGCGTACAGGTGCGCGACGTGACCGTCAGCCTAACCGGCGGCGCGCCCGTCACCCAGACCCTACGTCGGGAAATGACCATCGGCGGCGGCGCGGTGAAGGATGTCGACGTCCGCCGGCTGCTCCATGACTGCCGCGCCGGCGCCCAGCTCGAGGGGCGCCAATTGATCCACGCGATTCCCGTCGGCTATTCGATCGACGGCTCGCCGACGACGCTTGATCCGCGCGGCATGCACGGTCAGATGCTGGGCGTGCGGATGACCGTCGTCAGCGCCGCGGCGAGCACGGTGCGCAACCTTTTGACCTGCGTCGCCCGATGCCATCTTGAGGTGCGCGATCTGGTCGTCGCCCCCTACGCGGCCGGGTTGGCGGCGCTGGTCGAGGACGAGCGCGATCTCGGCGCGACGGTGGTCGATATAGGGGCCGGCGTCACAGCGCTGGCGGTCTTCTATGAAGGCGCCGCGATCCACATGGACGTGATTCCGGTCGGCGGCCGCCACGTCACCAACGACATCTCGCAAGGGCTGCACACGAGGATAGATCACGCCGAACGGTTGAAGACGCTCTATGGCAACGCCGTGCGCTCGACCACCGATGACGAGGAGATGATCGATGTCGTGCAGATCGGCGAAGAACAGGACGCGGCCGGCCTGCAGGCGCCGCGCAGCCATCTGACCGGCATTATCGCGCCGCGCACCGAGGAAATCCTCGAAATGGTGAAACGCCGGCTCGACCAATCCGGCGTCGCGGGCGTCGCCGGGCAACGCATGATCCTGACCGGCGGCGCGGCGCAGCTGCCCGGCATCCGGGAGGTCGCAACACACATTCTGGGGAAACAAGTTCGAGTCGGCCGGCCGCTGCGTCTCAGCGGACTGGCCGAAGCCACAGGCGGGCCCGCTTTTGCGACAGCCGCCGGGCTATTGATGTTCGCCGTTGACGACCGCGGCGAAGCGCGGGGAGCCGAAGTGAAGAAACAAAGCGCGAAGGTCGGCGCTTTTGGAAAGATTGGAGGATGGCTCCGTGACAATTTCTAAACCCTCATACGCCAGCACCGACGGCGCCGCCCATACCGGCGGACGCGGCGGTGACCTGAACAACCAGATACAGAGAAGCGGCAGGGCCTCGCTCAAGGCCTGGGAACCGCATCCGAAGAGCGCCGCGAAACCCGATCTTGATAGTTGGACGGGCGCCGGGGCCCTGAAGGCGGCGCGCCTAACGCAAAAATCGATTCTCAACGGAGGCGGAAAATGACCCTCAGTTTCACACCGCCGGGCCCCGACCCGGAATTAAAGCCGCGCATTGTCGTGGTCGGCGTCGGCGGCGCCGGCGGCAACGCGGTCAACAACATGATCCAGGCCAATCTGGAAGGCGTTGAATTCGTCGTCGCCAACACGGACGCCCAAGCGCTCGGTCAATCCATGGCCGACCGCAAGATCCAACTTGGCGCCACGCTGACCCAAGGGCTGGGCGCCGGGGCGCGGCCCGATGTCGGGCGCGCGGCGGCCGAAGAGGCGATGCCGAACATGATGGAGCATCTCGGCGGCGCCAACATGCTGTTCATTACAGCCGGCATGGGCGGCGGCACCGGCACCGGCGCGGCCCCGGTGATCGCCGAAGCGGCGCGCGAGGCGGGCATGCTGACCGTCGGCGTCGTCACCAAACCCTTCCATTTCGAAGGCCGCCAGCGCATGCGCTTGGCGGATCAAGGCATCGAGGAGCTGCAGAGCTTTGTCGATACGCTGATCATCATCCCGAACCAGAACCTGTTCAGGGTCGCCAATGAGAAGACGACCTTCGCGGACGCCTTCAAGATGGCCGACAATGTGCTGCATTCCGGCGTACGCGGCGTCACCGATCTGATGATCATGCCCGGACTGATCAATCTGGACTTCGCCGATATCCGCACCGTGATGAGCGAGATGGGCAAGGCGATGATGGGCACCGGCGAAGGCGAAGGCGAGGAACGCGCACGCGCCGCCGCCGAAGCCGCGATCTCCAACCCGCTGCTGGACGATGTCTCAATGGCCGGGGCGCATGGCGTCCTGATCAACATCACCGGTGGCGACGACATGACGCTGTTCGAAGTGGATGAGGCGGCGAACCGTATCCGCGAGGAGGTCGACGAGGACGCGAACATCATCTTCGGATCGACCTTCGATCCGGATCTGCAAGGCCTTATGCGTGTCAGCGTCGTGGCGACCGGCATCGAAGCGGACGCGGCGCAGCAGCCGCGTCCGACCGCGCAACGGGCGATCCGCCTGACCCGCCCGGCGCGCCGCGACAAGACGGCCGACGTCGAGCCGGAGGCGCCGGCCATCGCCGCCCAAGCCACTGCTCAGGCCCCTACCCAGGCCGCCGACCCGACGCCGACCGCAGCGTCGGACCCGGAGCAGGAGCCGGAATCAATGGTCGCCGAAACGGCGGTGACGCTCGACCCACCCACCGCACCGGAGCCGATGGCGGAAACAGCGGAAACCGTATGGGTCGAAACCGATCTCGAAGCCGGGGCGCCGCCGGCCGTCGATCCTGTCCCGGACAACGAAACAGGGGCGGAGCCGCGTCTGTTCGACGATCCGCCTCTGGAAGAGCCAGCCGCGGATCGCATGGCGGCGATGGAGATCGACCCGTCCGCTTCGGACATTGCCGGGGCGGCGACGCCAGGCCCGGATCGCGCGGCCCGGCATCCCGACGTGCCGAATCCGCGCGATGCGTTTATTCCGCCGCCGGCCCTGGATGGCGGGCGCAAGGAACGCATGAGCGCGGCGGCGGCGCCCGATCCCTATCTCGAGGCGGAACTCGCCAATGGCCGCTCCGAGGCGCCCAAGAAGTCGCATCGGAACATCTTCCAGCGCGCCACCAGCATTCTCAGCGGCCGTGTCGAGGAGCTCGGTCCGGCGTCAGTCGCCCGACACCCGGCGGTCGACGCTGCGCGCCAAGAGCCAAGTCCCGGCCCGGCCCGAGCGCCGGCGACGCAGCCCGATCTCGCCCCGACCGGCGCGTCCGGCGCTGCGTTGGAGCCGAGCAAGGCCGACGAGGAGATGCTGGAGATACCCGCTTTCCTGCGCCGTCAGGCGAACTAGGCTGGACCTGAGAATCGATTTTTGGGGCCGGTCGGACGCGCGAGAAAGCGCCCCGTCCGGCCCCATTTCTTTAGAGTTGGCCGAAGGCATGGAAACTCGATTATTTCATACTATAATCAATAACTTACAAAGTGATGTAATGGGTAACAAACCGAAACATTGTTTGATTTGTTCGGTACTGGGGCGGCTGCTACGTCCTAATCCTAGCGAAAAGGTGCGGTATGGTTAACGCAAGCGGCGGCGGGCTCTCGACCACCCCGCGAACGAGCCGACGCCTTTCCGAGTGTAACGAGTTTGATGTGAGGCACTATGTTGGACGGAATGACGGATGTCGGCGTGCGCGATATTAACACGGCGCGCAGGGACCTTCGACCGGTGATGCAGCGCAGCTTGAAGCGCGCGATCCCGTGCGTCGACAAAGGGCTTCACAGCGGCGTTCCGGTGACGATGACCCTGCGCCCCGCCCCGGCCGGGCATGGCGTCGTCTTCAAGCGCACCGATGTTGACGCCGATCAGGTAAACCCCTTCGTTGATGCGAAATTCGACGCGATCTCCGACACCCGCCTCTGCAGCACCGTCAGCAACGCCGATGGCGTCAGCGTCGCGACGATCGAACATCTCATGGCGGCGCTTTACGCGACAGGCGTCGACAATGTCTTGATCGAGCTGGATGGACCGGAAACCCCGGTGATGGACGGCAGTTCGGAGCCGTTTGTCTTCCTGATCGATTGCGCCGGGACCGTGGATTTGAACGCGCCGCGCAAGGTCGTGCGTGTGCTGAAAGACGTGCGTGTCGAGACCGAGGCGGGCTTCGCCGCTTTGTCTCCGGTCGACGAGCTCGAAGACGGGTTGTCCATCGATCTGACGATCGATTTCCCCTGCGATGTGATCGGACGCCAGTCAAAATCGGTCCGCGTCGCGGAAGGCCGCTTTGCGCGCGAGATCGCGAAGGCGCGGACGTTCGGCTTCATGCATGAGGTGGACGCGATGCGGAAAGCCGGTCTGGCCCTGGGAGGCGGATTGGACAATGCGGTTGTGATCGACGGCGAGACCATTCTGAACGAAGACGGCTTGCGCTATCGAGACGAATTCGTCCGCCACAAGATCCTGGATTGTATCGGCGATCTCGCGCTCTGCGGCGCCGAACTGGTCGGCGCCGTGCGGGCGGAACGCACCGGCCACGCGCTGAACAACGCGCTTCTGCATGCGCTGTTCTCCGACCCCTCCAATTACGAGATCGTCGACGCGGCGACCTTGGAAGCGCCGATGCCGCAGGGCCGTTTCCTCGCCGCCGCTGAATAGCCTGCCCTAAACGCGCTAATCGGCACGGGGCGACCGCCCGACCCTTCAATCACCCGCGTCACGTCTAAGGTCCGATCTTGGGTCCCAGAGCGCCGGTCCTTCTTGCCCATACTGGTCGGTTTTCAGTATACTATCGCCCGGTTTGCACGGGTCGAGAAGGCTGACGGGAATGAGCTCTACTGCGCACGGTGCGCGCCATTCAACAGGGGCGCGCCATTCATCAGGGACGCGTAGAATGGTTTTTCAGGCGCTGCGCGCCGGCGCTTTGGCCGGCGCGGCGTTTATCGCTGCGTGCACGAGTGAAGAGACCGCAAGGCCTTATGTCGAGCAGCCTGTTGAGATCCTATACAACGACGCCCTGGATGCGCTCGAAGCCGAGGACTTCGTTGGGGCGCGCAGTTCCTTCGAGGAAGTGGACCGTCAGCATCCCTACTCGATCTGGGCGACCAAGGCCCAATTGATGGCGGCGTACGTCTATTATCTGAACGATGAGTATGACGACGCCATAATCGCCTTGGACCGTTTTATTGACCTGCATCCCGGCAACCCGGACGCGCCGTACGCGTACTATCTGCGCGGTGTCAGTTACTACGAACAGATCGTCGATATTGGGCGCGATCAAAAGATCACCCGTCTGGCGCTGGAATCATTGCAGGAAGTGACTCAGCGTTTTCCCGACACGCCGTATGCGCGGGACGCCTCGCTGAAAATCGATCTGACGCTCGACCACCTGGCCGGCAAAGAGATGGAGATCGGCCGCTTCTATCAGGATCGCGGCGAATATCTCGCCGCCATCAACCGGTTTCGCACTGTAATCGAACGCTACCAAACCACGACGCATGTCCCGGAAGCGCTGCACCGGGTCGTCGAGAGCTATCTGGCCGTCGGCGTGACGGACGAGGCGCAGAGCGCCGCCGCCGTACTGGGTCATAATTTCCCGGGCAGCGAGTGGTATTCCGACAGTTATGCGCTCCTAAATCTCGACACGGACGACGACCCGGTCGAAGAGTCTTGGACAGAGGCGCTTTGGCCCTTCTAGCGTCCGGCGCCCGCGGCGGCGCAACCAGTTTCGCGCGTCCAGTCCCGCGCGATCAACGATGATCGCTCATCCATGATCAACGACCTCTCGATCCGAAACGTCGTCCTGATCGACCGGTTGGACATGACCTTCGACTCCGGCCTGGGCGTTTTGACCGGCGAGACAGGCGCGGGCAAATCGATCCTGTTGGACGCGATGGGCTTGGCGCTGGGCGCCCGCGCCGACGCGCGGTTGGTGCGCCATGGCGCGGATCAGGCCAGTGTCACCGCGCGCTTCGCCCTATCGGACGCCGGCGAGCCAATTGAGGCGCTGCTGTCGGAACATGACATCGACAGCGAACCCGGCGAAATCCTGTTACGCCGAACCCTGACGCCGGACGGCCGCAGCCGCGCCTTCATCAACGATCAACCGGTCAGCGTCTCGCTGCTGCGCCGGGTCGGCGGTTGCCTGGTCGAAATCCAGGGTCAGTTCGACCAGAATGGTCTGATGGACCCGGCAAGCCATATCGATCTGCTCGACCAATTCGCTCGGGCGGAGCGTGAAGCGGCCGCCTGCGCCGATGCGTTCAAGTCCTGGCGCGCGGCGGGTGCAGAGCTTTCAGCGGCGCGGGAAGCGGCCTCGGAGAGTAAAGCGCAAGAGGCCTTCCTGCGGCATTCGGTAGAGGAGTTGAGCCAACTGGCCCCGGAAACCGGCGAAGAAAAACGCCTGGACGAAGAACGCGCCATCCTGCGGAACGCCGAACGGATCATCGAGGCGGTGTCAGCGGCGACGGCGGCGCTGATGGGCGGCGCGACATCCGACGGCGGAGGCGCGGCGCAGGCGGGGCTCGGCGCCGCCTCCCGCGCGCTGGCCGGTGCGGCCCCCATGGCGGGCGGCGCACTTGATGAGGCGCTGGCGGCCGTGGATCGGGCGCTGATCGAAGTGGATGAGGCCGGGGCCGCGCTGAACCGGGTCGCCGCGCAGATCGACGCCGGCGGCGGCGCGCTGGAAGCCTTGGAGGAGCGGCTGTTCGCCCTGCGCGACGCCGCCCGGAAACACGCGGTCGCGGTCGACGCCCTGCCCGACCTGCTCGCGGATTTCTCGGCGCGGCTGGACCTGATCGAGAGCGGCGACGACCGCCTAGCGGCGCTGGAAGCAGCGGAGGCGGAGACCCGGCGAGGTTTCATCGACGCCGCTGATCAACTAACGGCCGCGCGGACAAAGGCGGCGCTTGGGCTCGACGGGGCGGTCTCCAAAGAGCTGCCGCCGCTGAAGCTGGACCGGGCGCGTTTCCATACCGAGATCGAAGCGGCGCCGGAAAGCGACTGGAGCGCGCGCGGCCGGGACCGGGTCCGCTTCCTAGTCGCGACCAATCCGGGCGCGCCCCCGGGTCCGATCGACCGGATCGCGTCCGGCGGCGAACTCTCCCGGTTCCTGTTGGCCTTGAAAGTGACTTTGGCGGAGACAGGCGGCGCGCCGACGATAATCTTCGACGAGGTCGATAGCGGGGTCGGCGGCGCAACGGCGGCGGCGGTCGGATCGCGCCTGGAGCGGCTAGCGGCGGAACGCCAGATCCTGGTGGTCACCCATTCGCCACAAGTCGCGGCGCTGGGCGCGCATCATCTGCGTGTCGCCAAGGGCCTGTCGAAAGGCGCGATGATCACCGCCGTCGAATCCCTCTCCCCCGATCAGCGGCTGGAGGAAGTCGCCCGGATGCTTTCAGGCGAGGAAATCACCGGAGAAGCGCGCGCGGCGGCCAAACAGCTGCTGCGCGCCCGCGCGGCGGCCTAAGCCATGGCGGATAATCAGAATGCGGCGGTCGAGGCACTGACCGAGGCGCAGGCGCGCACGGAACTCGCGCGGTTGGCGATGGAGATCGCCTATCACGACGCGCGCTATCACAAGGAGGACGCGCCGGAAATCTCGGACGCGGCCTATGACGCGCTGCGCCGCCGGAATGACGCGATCGAGGCGCGCTTCCCGGAACTGGTCCGCGCCGACAGCCCGACGCACAGGGTTGGCGCGGCGGCGTCGGACGCCTTTTCGAAAGTCGCCCATCGGGTCCCGATGTTGTCCTTGGGCAACGCTTTCTCCGACGACGATGTCGCCGAATTCCTACAACGTATCCGGCGTTTCCTGGGACTCGAGGACGCGGAGCCGATTGAGATTGTGGCCGAGCCGAAGATCGACGGGCTCAGCGCCTCGCTGCGCTATGAGGGCGGGGTTCTGGTGCAGGCGGCCACCCGCGGCGACGGCGCGATCGGCGAGGACGTCACGCGCAATGTCCGTACCATAGAAAGCGTGCCGAAGACCCTTGCCGGCTCGGGTTGGCCCGAGACGCTGGAAGTGCGCGGCGAGGTCTTTATGCGGCGCCAGGACTTCGCCGCCTTGAACCAGCGGCAAGAGGACAGCGGCGGCAAGCTGTTCGCGAATCCGCGCAATGCGGCGGCCGGCAGTTTGCGCCAGCTCGACCCTGCGATCACCGCCCAGCGCCCGCTCGCCTTCTTTGGCTACGCTTGGGGCGAAATATCCGCGCCCTTGGGCGAGACGGTGACGGAGGCGCGTCAGAATCTCGAAGCCTGGGGCTTCGCGCTCAATCACCCGACCGAGACCTGCGCCGACCTCGACGCGGCGCTGGCCCATTACCAAACCATCATGACCGCCCGCCCGACGCTCGATTTCGATATTGACGGCGTCGTTTACAAGGTCGATCGGCTCGACTGGCAGCAGCGTCTGGGCTTTGTCAGCCGCGCGCCGCGTTGGGCTATCGCCCACAAATTCCCGGCCGAACAGGCCGAAACGATCCTCAACAGGATTACGATTCAGGTCGGCCGCACCGGCGCCCTAACGCCGGTCGCCAATCTGGAGCCGATCACGGTGGGTGGCGTGGTCGTCTCGCGCGCCACCTTGCACAATGAGGACGAAATCGCGCGCAAGGACATACGGGAAGGGGACCGCGTCATCGTCCAGCGCGCCGGCGATGTGATCCCCCAGATCGTGCGCGTCATCGACGCGGACCGGCCGGACCGGGGCGCGCCGTTCGAAAGCCTGACCACCTGCCCCTGCCCGCTCGAAACGCCAGCCCTACGGCCTGAGGGCGAAGCGGTGCGGCGCTGTTCCGGCGGCTTGGAATGCCCCTATCAGCGGGTCGCGCGTTTGAAGCACTTCGTCTCGCGCGACGCGTTCGACATCGAGGGGTTGGGCGGCCGCACCATCGAAGCCTTCGTCGAGGACGGCTTGATCGCCGCGCCGGCGGATATCTTCACCCTGCAGGAGCGCGACGGGCAGGACGGCGCGCCCCCGCTCGCCGAGCGCGAGGGCTGGGGCGAAACCTCGGCGGCGAACCTGTTCAATTCGATCGACGACCGCCGCCGTATCGATCTCGACCGCTTCATCTACGCGCTGGGCATTCGGCAGGTGGGCCAGGCCACGGCGAAGACGCTGGCGCGGAATTACGGCGCGGCGCCGACCTGGAAACAGGCGATGCTCGAGGCGCGGGACGATCCGGAAGGCCCGGCGTTCGCGGATCTGGTGAATATCGACGGGATCGGCGCGTCTGTGGCCGCCGACATCCTCGATTTCTTTCGAGAAGAGCGCAGCCTGCGCGAATTCGATCTATTGCTCGACCGCCTGACCATAGAGGCGGTTGCAGCAGCCGCGACCGATACGGCGGTCGCCGGCAAGACCGTGGTTTTCACCGGTACGCTGGAGAAAATGACCCGGAACGAGGCGAAAGCGCGGGCCGAGAGCCTTGGCGCGAAAGTCGCGGGCTCGGTCAGCAAGAAAACCGACTATGTCGTCGTCGGGGCCGATGCGGGGTCGAAAGCCCGCAAGGCCGAGGCGCTGGGCGTGCCGATCCTCAGCGAAGACGCGTGGCGTGACATGATCGGCGATGCGTGAGCCTGGCTCCAAACGCGGACGGGCCAAATCATTGATTTCGCGCCGCGAGTCGATCCACTGTATACGCGCTATGGGGCGCTTCCTAGGTAGCGGTTCTGACGTCGAGGTGACCATGATAGACCAACGCTGGCCGAGGTCCGTTTCCCCGGCGCCGCTATGCGCGCTGTTGATGGCGTTTTCCGTCCTGTTCGGACTCGCGCTGACCACGCAATCCTTGGCGCAAGAGCAGAGTTTCGACGAGGCGCAGTCGCCGTCCTGGCGCATCCTCAGGAACGACGAACAAGGCCGGCCCGTCATTGTCGACACCGGCACCGGCGCCCAGTTGGAGGTTCGGCCCTCGGCGGCGCCGGAAGATGTGTCCCCGACCGACGAGCAGATCGACAGTCTCAAGACGCGCGAGGTGATGCGCGGCCAGGTGTTGATGGTCAATCCGCCGCAAGGGTCGGAAACGCAACTCCGCGCCGCCGGATACCGTATTCTGGAGCGCATCCGCATGTTCGAAATGGACATGGAGGTCTGGCGGGTCGCCATCCCCTCGGACCTGAGCGAAAAGGCGGCGATCAAACAGCTGAAGCAGGACTTCCCGGACACCATTGTCGACGCCAACCAGATTCTTGACCTGTCCGCCGCGCCTGTCGGCCGAGACTTTTCGCGCGGCTATGTCGGTTGGGGTCAAGTGCCGAAAAGTTGCGGCGTCGGCATGCGGATCGGCATGCTCGACGGCGCGGTCGACGTCAACGCGGCGCAACTGCGCGGCCAACGCGTCGTGTTCGAGAGCTTCACGGCGGAGGGGCGCAAGCCGGCCGGCTACACCCACGGGACCGCAGTAGCCAGCATGCTGGTCGCCCGCCCGGTCGGCGACAAGGGCGTCGGCGGCATGCTGCCGGGCGCGACGCTCTTCGCGGCGGGCATGTTCGAATATCGCGGCGGACGCGAGGTCGGCAACCTGTCGAATATGCTAAAGGCGGCGGAATGGCTGTCCAAGAACCGTGTGAATGTCGTGAATATGTCGATCGCCGGTGGCGGCAATGCTGTCATGTCCTTCGTGCTGAACAAACTTCAACGCTCCGGCATCGTCATTGTGGCGGCGGCCGGCAACAACGGACCGAAGGCGGCGCCGGCCTGGCCAGCCGCCCATCCCAAGGTCATTTCCGTCACCGCCATCGATCGGACGCTGAACGTCTATCCGTACGCCAATCAGGGCGGCTATATCGACTTCGCCGCGCCCGGGGTCGATCTGGTGACGGAGACGCGGGGCGGCTTGAAGAAGCAAAGCGGCACCTCCTTCGCCGCGCCCTTCATCACCGCGATGGTGGCGATCCATCTCGACGCCGGGTTTCCGACCGACGCAGACGCGCTGCGCGCCAGTCTGCAGCGCTACACGCGGGATCTGGGCGACCCGGGTCGGGATGCAACCTTCGGCTGGGGTTTGGTTCGTCTGAAGCCGCAATGCTGATCCGTCGCAGGCCGGGTCGCGTCGCCAATCCGCATAGCGCAGAATCTTGACGGTCGGCGCCGATCCCGCTTGACCCGTCCGCCAGCTTTGTCATCCTAGCCGAGTTGAACAATTTTGCTCTCGGAGACGGATATGGGTCGGATTTTTGATCAATCAGTTGGGTTTTTCTGCGGCCTCGCCGCCTTCACCGGTCTGGCGGTCGCGGCCGCAGCGCCAGCCAGCGCCACCGACGCGGTCCCGGACCTGGGCGGCCGCGAGGTCGTCGTGGTGACCGAAAACGCCTATCCGCCGCTGCAATTCGTCGACCCCAAGACCGGGGACGCCATCGGCTGGGAATATGACGCGATGGCGGACATCGCCAAACGTCTGAATATCGAAATCGTCTATCAGAACATCAGTTGGGACGCGATGATCGCCGCCGTCTCAGAAGGTCAATTCGATCTCGGCATGACGGGCATCACGATCCGCGAAGACCGGGCGGAGAAAGTCGATTTCTCTGACGCCTATATGCGGTCGGAAATGTTCATGCTGGTCCGCGCCGACGAGACACGCTTCACCGATGGACCGAGCTTCGCGGCGATGGAAGATGGCTTGGTCGGGGCCCAGCCGGGAACGACGCCCTTCTATGTCGCAGTCTATGACATGCTCGACGGCGACGAGGCCAATCCGCGCATCAAGCTGTTCGAAACCTTCGGCGCCTCCGTGCAGGCCCTACGCGTCGGCGATGTCGATACGGTTCTGACCGACGGCACGGCCGGCCAAGGCTATGTCGACGCCAATCCGGACGTGTTCAAGCTGACCGGCGACAGCATGGGCACAGAGGATTTCGGTTTCATCTTCCCCAGAGGCTCCGATCTGGTCGCGCCGATGAACGCGGCCATCGCCGCGATGAAAGCGGATGGAACCATCGACGCGCTCAACAAGAAATGGTTCCTCGACTATAAACTCGGCGAATAGGTGATTTCCGCTGAAGGCGGCGGCGGCCAGGGGGACGCGCATAGCGACTTCCCCTGGTGGCTGCTGATCCTGGTCGCGGCCGGAGTCTATCTCGGCTGGCGCATTGTCTCGGATGAGCTCTATTCCGAGGTGTTCGCCATTGTCGCGCGCGGCGTCGGCGTCACGGTTTTCGTCACGCTGATCTCTTTCGCCCTGGCTTGCATATTGGGTCTGGCGATCGCCGTCGCCGCCCTGTCGAAATCGGTCATTCTACGGCAGGTCGCCCGGCTTTATGTCGAGGTGGTCCGCGGCATCCCGATCCTGGTGCTGTTGTTCTACATCGCCTTTGTCGGCGCGCCGGCGATGGTCGCGCTGTGGAATTGGATCATGGAATTGACGGGCGGGCCGCAGATGCGGATGCGGGATTTCCCGCTGATCGCGCGTGCGATCGCCGCCCTGACCATCGGCTACGCCGCCTTCATCTCAGAGGTCTTCCGGGCCGGCATTCAGTCGGTCGACAAGGGCCAGATCGAGGCCGCCCGCGCGCTCGGCCTGTCGCCCTGGCGGCGTTTTCACCTGATCGTGCTGCCACAGGCGACGCGCACCATCCTGCCGCCGCTCGGCAACGACTTTATCGCGCTGGTGAAAGACAGCTCCTTGGTCTCGGTCCTCGGCGTCGCCGATATCACCCAGTTGGGCAAGCTCTACGCCGCCGGCTCTTTCCGCTTTCTCGAGACCTACAATATCGTCGCCTATGTCTATCTCTTAATGACCGTCAGCCTATCGCTCGCCCTGCGCGGCCTGGAGAAGCGGCTGCGCCGGGCCGGCGGATAAGCGCATGGGCCGCCCTATTCGACCGGGGCCCACAGCACGTCCCGAAGATCCTCCGCGCCGCAGGCCAGCATGACCAGCCGGTCGAAACCGAGCGCAATCCCGGCGCAGGACGGCAAGGCGGCGACGGCGTCGAGAAAATCCTCATCGATTACCGCGTCCCGGTCATACAGGCGTTTCGTAAGGGCGGCGTCCGCCTCGAAACGGCGGCGCTGTTCCGCCGCGTCGCTGAGTTCCCCGAACGCATTCGCCAGTTCTACGCCGCAGACATAAAGCTCGAACCGTTCAGCAAGCATGGGATCATCCGGCTTAGGCCGCGCCAGGGCCGCCATCGAAATCGGATAATCGGTCAGAATCGTCGGCCGTCCAACGCCGAGATTCGGTTCGATCCGTTCGTCCATGATCCGGAAAAAGACATCATCCCAGCCGTCCGCCGCATCGGTCCGGACCCCGGCGCTTGCCGCCTGCGCCCGCAGCACTGAGGCGTCGGGCCTGGACGGGTCGGCCCCGTAGCTCGCGCGCAGGTCGATCCCGGCGTGTCGCCGAAAAGCCTCCTCCACGGTCAGCCGCGCGCAGCCCAACGCCGGATCGCAGGCAAGGGCGCCGCGGCGATAGGGCCCCGCGACGGCGCAGGTCTTCAGCAAGGACTCGCAATCCTCCATGATCGCCGTGTAGCCCGCCTGCGCGCGGTACCATTCGATCATCACGAATTCAGGCTGGTGCGTCGCCGAGCCTTCGGCGTTTCGAAACACCCGCGCCCATTGCCAGATCGCTTCCTCACCGCCCGCCAGAAGTTTCTTCATGGCGAATTCCGGTGACGTGTGCAGGAACCGGCGCGCGGCGTGGCGAGTCTCGCGCTCTGGATCAGCGCCGCGTCCGGGCGCGATCAGGCTGGTCTCGAAGACCGAAAGATGCGGCTCCATGCCGGGCGAGACCTGCAACGCCGGCGTCTCGACCTCGACAAAGCCTTCGCGATCGAAAAAGCCCCGCAGGGCGCGGCGCACCCGGTCGCGGACCTGCAACCCCGGACGGCGGGCGTCGAGCGCGGTCTTGGACCACCAGCGCGAAGCGGGCTGCGACGAGGTCATAACGGGACTGCCTGTGCGGAGTTGCCTGGATACGGGCCGGGTGATATCTACCGCGCGCTTTAGGCTCGTCCAAGTCGGATCATCTCATTGGACGCAGCGACCCATGCAGACCGGAGCTGACGCGCCATGAAAGATACGGCCATCAACCTGCGCCAGGGCAACGCCTTCATGCACGAAGGCAAGCTGCTCGTCGTGGTCAAGAACGAGATCAATCAACCGGGCAAGGGCGCTGCGGTCTCCCAGATCGAGGCGCGCGATCCGCTGAGCGGCAACAAGACCAATCTGCGCTTCCGGACCCAGGAGACCATCGAACGGGCCCAGCTGTTCGAAAGCGACTATCAGTATCTGTTCGACGCGGACGGTATTTACACGTTCATGGACACTGAGACCTATGAACAGATCGAAGTGCCGGGCGAGATCATCGGCCCGTCAAAGGCCTATCTACAGGAAGGCATGATCTGTCAGTTGCGCACCCATGAAGGGTCGCCGATCGCGGCCTCGCTGCCCAAGACGGTGGTCATGGAAGTGGTCGAGGCCGACCCGGTCGTCAAAGGCCAGACCCAGTCCAGTTCCTACAAGCCGGCTGTGCTGGAAAATGGCGAACGTGTCCTGGTGCCGCCGCATATCGAGGCGGGCACGCGAATCGTCGTCGCCACCGCCGACGGGACCTATTCCGAACGGGCGAAAGACTGAGCCAGCCGGCGCTCTCTTCCAACACCGCTCTATTCAGGGATATCCGGGTCATGGCCGTACGCAGCGCCAATATCAACATAATGATGCGCGCCGCCGAGAAGGCGGGCCGGGCGCTGATCCGGGATTTCGGCGAGATCGAGCAGCTTCAGGTCCAGCGCAAGGGGCCGGCGGATTTCGTCAGTTCCGCCGACCGCAAGGCCGAAGAGATCATTCTGCGCGAGTTGCAGAAGGCGCGGCCTGATTACGGCTATCTGATGGAGGAATCAGGCGAGCTCAAGGCCGACGATTCCGAGAACCGCTTCATCATCGATCCGCTCGACGGCACCACGAATTTCCTGCACGGCATGCCGCATTGGGCGATCTCCATCGCGCTTGAAACCCGCGGCGAGTTGACCGCCGGCGTGATCTACGACCCGATCAAGGACGAGCTGTTCTGGGCCGAGAAGGGCGCCGGAGCGTATCAGCGCGACCGACGCCTGCGCGTCTCTGGCCGCACCGAGATGGCGGATGCGGTCATCGGCACCGGCATTCCGCATCTGGGGATCGGCGGCGGGCCGGAAGGACACGCGCAGTTTATCCAGCGGCTGCACGCGGTGATGGGCGTCGCGGCCGGCGTCCGCCGTCTCGGCGTCGCCTCGCTTGACCTGGCCTATGTCGCCGCCGGCCGGTTCGATGGGTTCTGGGAACGCGGGTTGAAGCCGTGGGATGTCGCGGCGGGCGTCGTGCTTGTCCGCGAAGCGGGTGGATTCGTGAGCGATGCGCAAGGCCGCGCCTTCACCCTGAAGAGCGCCGATCTGGTCGCCGCCAATGGCCCGCTGCATACCGGCCTGACGAAACTGATCAAGAACGCCGCCTAAAGCGGGTTTTGGCCGACCGGCGCCGGCGGGCTCGGATTTGGCGCGAATTCACCGATTGAGCGGTTGAGGGCGCGGAACGCCTTCGCTACGCTGCGACCGGTGGGATGAAGCTGCATCAGGCGGTTTCCAAATGGGCGAGAATCCCCTGATAAAATCTCCGAAACCATGTTTCTCGGCGGCAAGCGGCGGCGCGTCCCATTCGGTACATCAGAGGCCGTCGCGACAGCAGAGAAATAGGCGTCACCCATAGGTCTAGGACCATTCGAATGAAATCGCAGTCACCCATCGATTCCATCGACACAGCACGCGCCAGAGCGCGCGGCAATAGAGCCTTGCTTCTCGCCGGCGCAGCCGGCCTCGCGGTCACAGCCGCTTGTTTCGCGGGACCGAGCCACGCTCAGAGCCGGAGCGGCACGTCCTACTATTCAGGCGTCGCCGTCGTCGGCGACCCCGTCACGGTCGATCTCAGCGCTCTCGACAGGCTTGGGCCGCCGGTGAACCTGCCCCAACTGTTGCGTCAGCCGCCCGTGGTCGCCGGGTCCGGCAGCGCCTTCGTTCAACGCAACCCTAACGCCACGCTATCGACGCCGCCGCCGACCGCCGCGGCTGGAACTGGCGCTGGGGCTGGAACTGGGGCCGTCGCGCCAGCGCCCGCACGCTCGCCGCAATCCGGTTTGACCGGCGCGGCGCCGGCGACAGGATCGGCCGTCGCGCGCGCGACGCCGAGATCGGGATTGGAAGCGAACGCTGCGCCGCAATCGGCGGCGGATCTGCAGCCGCAACGGCCGAGCGCGGCCGTACCGGCGCGACCGTCGACAAGCCCGCCGCCGCCAACACCGACGCCCGCGCCCAGCCCGCAGGTCGCGGCGCGCCAGGCAGCCGCGCCAGAACCGGCCGCGCCAGCGCCGCCCCCGCCAGCGCCGCGTCCGCAAGCCGCGCAGCCCCCCCAGGCGACGACGCCTCAACCCGCTACGCCGCGAGCGTCGTCACCCCAGGCTGCGTCTCCCCAGGCTGCAACGCCAGAACCCGCACGGCCGGAACCGGCGGCGCCGCAGCCCGCCAGGCCGCAAGCGGCAACCCCACAGGCGGCAACGCCACAGGCCGCCAGGCCTGAACCAGCGCGGCCTCAAGCGGCCACGCCGGAACCTGCGCCGTCGCCGACTCCAAGTTCAACGCCGGCCCCCGCACCCCAGGCGGCCGCTCCGGCGCCGGCGCCGCCCCCCACACCGGCGCCTGCCCCGGCCCCTGCGCCTGTGGCGGCCGCGCCGCCGCCTCCAGCGGCGCCCGTGATTACGCCGCCGGCCGCGCGCGCGCCGGAACCAGCGACCCAGTCCGCGCCGGACCAACCAGCCAGACGCACCGCAGCCGATGCGTTGGACCCGCCCACAGCGCCAACGGAAGCGGCCGCGGATCAGGTGGCGGCGCTAAACCCGGATGTGGTGATCGAAACGCCGGGTAAGGTGACGGTGAAATTCGAGGGCAAGGCGTCGGAATTGCCGGCCGGATCGACCGCCGCCTTGGACCGGGTCGCCGAACAGTTGAACGCCGACTCCGGCTTGCGCATCCAGCTGATGGGATATGCGCAAAGCCCCGGCGATTCCGCCAGCCAGTCGCGGCGCACCTCGCTATTCCGCGCCCTTGCCGTGCGCACTTACCTGATTAAGAAAGGGGTGCGCAGCACCCGCATGGATGTCCGCGCCTTGGGCGCTAAGTCGGATGACGGCGATCCGAACCGCGTTGATGTGGTCATCCCGCAAGGATAGTTCGGCTCGTCGCTGACCCGTCCCGCCGCCTTTCTGGGCGCCGAGCCGGCCGTCAAGCGTCGCCTTCCGCCGCCATGCCCTAAGGAGATACGGCCCCGTGACCAAGCCCTATGGATTTCTGCTTCGAATGGCGATCTTCCTAGTGCTGATCGCTTTGGGCTGCCTGTTGATCTTTGAAACCCTGTTAAGCGCGTTCAACGCGAATGTCTTTCTGAACAGTGTGATCCTGGGGGTTCTGGCGATCGGGATTGTGCTGGAATTCTATACCGTCGGCCGGTTGAACCGCGAGATCCTATGGGTCGAGAATTTCCAGCGTGGGGCGCATGGCGCACAGACCAGCATCGCGCCCCCGCGCCTTTTGGCCCCGGCCGCCACCATGCTTTCGGAACGCAGCGATCGGGCGACCCGTCTGAGCCTGAACACGACAGCGATGCAGACCTTGCTGGACGGCGTCGGCTCGCGCCTGGACGAGATGCGCGAGATCGGCCGCTATATGGTCGGGCTGTTGGTGTTTCTCGGCCTGCTTGGCACTTTCTGGGGCCTGCTGATCACGGTTCAGAGCGTCAGCGCCGTGATCGCCGGCGTCGAGGTCGGCGGGGCGGATATCGGCCTTGCTTTCGAAGAGTTGAAGTCTGGGCTCGAGGCGCCGCTGGAAGGCATGGGAACGGCCTTCTCCTCCTCGCTGTTCGGCCTGGCTGGCTCTCTGGTCATCGGTTTTCTTGGGCTTCAGGCGAACCAGGCGCAGAACCGGTTCTACAACGACCTTGAGGAATGGCTGAGCAGCCTGACGCGGCTGTCGGGCGGCGGCGGCGTGATCAGCGATGGCGACCAGTCCGTCCCCGCCTATATCCAGGCGCTGCTGGAACAGACCGCCGACAGTCTGGAAGGCCTGCAAAGGACCATCGCCAAGGCGGAAGAATCGCGCAGCGCCTCTCATAGCGACATCAAGCAACTGACCGACGGGATCGCCCGGCTGGCCGGCTCGCTGCAGCAAGAGCAGCAACTGATGGCGAAACTCGCGGACGGCCAGCGACAGCTGCAAAGCGCCCTGGAAGAGCTTGGCGCGCGGCAGGCGGCCGGCGCTGATCAGGCGGTGCAGCGGCATCTCGCCTCAATCGAAAACCACATGGCGCGCTTAATCGAGCAAGCCGCCACAGGCCGCGCCGAGACGGTTCAGGAGATCCGCAGTGAGATCCGGCTGCTGGCCCGCACCATCGCGGCCATCGCGGAAGGCGGCGACGTCTGATGGCGCTGGTTCGCCGCCAACGCCAGAATTTCGATATATGGCCCGGCTTCGTCGACGCCCTGGCCACGCTCTTGATGGTGATCATCTTCCTCTTGATGATCTTTGTCGTCTCCCAGCTTTATCTCAACGAGGCCCTGGTTGGCCGCGATCAGGCGCTGGACAGGCTGAACCGGCAGATCGCCGACATGGCCGAGCAGCTCAATCTGGAACGCGCGGCCAGCGACGATCTGCGCGCGAATGTCGAAAGCCTGTCCTCGCAACTGCGCTCCAGCCTGGCGCGGCGGGATGAGATTGAGCGCCAGGTCAGCGCCCTGCGCCAGGAACGCAACGCCATCCTCGCCCGATTGGAGAATTCACAAGAGGAACGCGGCCAATTGACCGCCGTCCTCCGCGATTTGGAAACCCGTCTCGCGGAGTCCGAAACCCTGATTTCCGAGCGGGATCAGGAACTCAGCCAAAGCCGGGACGCATTGGAGGACGCCTTCGCCACGATCGAAGCGGACAAGGAAACGATCCAGGCCCAGCTTGGCGAATTGGACCAACTGAGCCAGGACATCGACGCGCTTCAGGCCTTGCGCGACGAGTTGCTGACATCGGTGGCCGATCTCGAAGCCGCCAATCAGGTCCAGGAAGCGGAACTGCTGGGCCAGGAAGAGCAACTCGAAGAACAGGCCGCCGAATTACAGAGCCGGCTGCGGGCGATTGACGAACAGACCGAGGCGGCGCTGTTGGCGCGGGCGGAGGCGGCGCGGCTGGCGCAGCAGATCGAGGCCTTGAACGCCCAGATCGGCGAGTTGGCGGCCCTGCTGGACGCATCGGAAAAGAAGGACGCGGAGCAGCAGGCCCAGATCGTCGATTTGGGTCGGCGCCTGAATGTCGCCCTGGCGAGCCAGGTCCAGGAATTGGCGCGCTACCGGTCGGAGTTTTTCGGCAAGTTGCGGCAGATTCTCGGGAACCGCCGCGACATCCAGGTCGTCGGCGACCGTTTTGTCTTCCAGTCCGAAGTGCTGTTCGATCAGGGCTCGGACGCGCTGGGGGTCGAAGGCCAGTTGCAGATGGGGCAGTTGGCCCGGACCCTGATCGAGATTTCCAGCGACATCCCCGCCGAGATCAACTGGGTCCTAAGGGTCGACGGCCATACGGACAAAATTCCGATATCGACCGCGCGCTTCCCATCGAATTGGGAGCTTTCGACCGCAAGAGCCATCTCAGTGGTGAAGTTCCTGAAAGACCAGGGCATTCCCGCCTCCCGGCTGGCGGCGACCGGCTTCGCCGAATTTCAGCCGCTTGACCCGCGCGACGACGAGATCGCCCTCCGCCGAAACCGCCGGATCGAGTTGAAACTGACCGAGCGCTAGGGCCCGACCGGTGCGCAAAAAAGCGCGCGAAAAGACCGCGCCGCCCCTTGCATCCAAGGCGCAACCGGCGTATCTCCTGCGCCGTTCGGCGTATTGCGGCCAACCGCGATGCGCCTTTGCATTTTGACAGCGTCAAGCGACCGCCCGGCGGCGTATGCATCAACCGCGCGGAAGACCGGGGCCGGGGCGCGCAGAAGGAATAGAGCGATGAAAGCGGATATTCATCCCGACTATCATGAAATCACGGTCGTGATGACCGACGGCACGAGCTACAAGACGCATTCGACCTGGGGCGCCCCGGGCGACACGCTGCGCCTTGAAATCGACCCGACCTCGCACCCGGCCTGGACCGGCGGCCCGCAGCGGGTCCTGGAAGGCGGCCAGGTGGCGCGCTTCAACAAGCGTTTCGCCGGTTTCGGCCTGAAATAGCCGCGTCATCGAGGCTTTTTCGCGTTTTGGAAGGCGGTCCCTCGGGGCCGCCTTTTCCGTTTCGGCGCCGCCTCTTGACCCGAAAATCCGCCTCACCATATCTGGTATGACCGAGCATGAGCGCCGAAATCGGGCTCAACCAGCCGGTCGCGCCAAAGGCGTTCGACCATGGTGGTGGACGCCGAGCCCATGTCGCTTCTGATGGAGGATATGACGATGCGAACTTATGATCTTTCCCCGCTGTTCCGCACCACAGTCGGTTTCGACCGAATGGCCCGCATGATTGATGCGCTGGCCAGCGAACAGAACAATGGCTACCCGCCCTACAATATTGAAAAGCTGGACGAGGATTCCTATCAGATCTCGATGGCTGTCGCCGGCTTTTCCGAAGACGATCTGACCATTGAGGTGAAGGAAAACGTCCTGACCATCTCCGGCCGCAAAGAGGTCGATGAGAAGGTCGAGGAAGAGCGCAGCTATCTGTATCGCGGCATCGCCGAGCGCGCGTTTGAGCGCCGCTTCAATCTGGCCGACCATATCAAGGTCGAAGGCGCGATCATGGAGCATGGCCTGCTGCATGTGAAACTCTCCCGCGAAGTGCCGGAAGAGTTGAAACCGCGCCGGATCCCGATCGGCGGCCGCAAGGCGAAGAAACTCGCCGCGAAATAAGCGCCGGCGATCGGCCCTGAACCCAGGGTCGGCTTTGGATATCGAAGGGCGGCCCCCTCAGCAGGGCCGCCCTTTTTGTAGGCTCTCTTCGCACGCGCAGGGTTCCAGCATCGGCCCCGGATCAAGTCCGGGGCGCCTCAGTCTACCCGTCACGCCGGCCCCCGAGCCGGCGTCCATCGAGCGGAACCATGGGCCCCGGATCAGGTCCGGGGCGACGCCCCCCTCCATCTGTCATGCCGGACCCCAAGCCGGCGCCTGTCGGGCCTCGGCCGAGAAGGTCGGATCACTCAGCCTTATCCGCGCATCAGCAATTCGCGTTTGCCATTGCCCGTCCGGCGCGCCAGCTTCACCGCCGCCTGAAACCAAAGGGAGGTGCGGCGATGCTGACGCTCTATGACTTCGACGGCAGCGGCAACGGCTACAAGGTTGCGCTGCTGTTGAACTTGTTGGATCAGCCCTATCGGCGTGTCGAAGTGAACATCCTGGAGGGCGAAAGCCGGACCGAGGCCTTCCTGCGGGATATCAGCCCGGTCGGCAAGATCCCGGTCCTGGGCTTCGACGACGGACGAAAACTGTTCGAGTCCAACGCCATCCTGACCTATCTGGCCGATGGGACGGTCTATATCCCGAACGATCTTTTCCAGCGCGCCCAGATGTTCTCATGGCTGTTCTGGGAGCAATATAGTCACGAGCCCTCCATCGCGGTCGTCCGCTTCGCCCGCCATTTCAAGACGCTGACGCCTGAGCAGGAAGACGCGCTGCAACCGAAGATCGATTTTGGCTATGAATGCCTTGGTCTCCTGGAGAGCCAATTGAAACGGTCGGACTGGCTGGTCGGCGACAGGGTGACTCTGGCCGACATCGCGCTCTATCCCTACACGTCCGTCGCCGAGGAGGGCGATTTCAATCTGTCGCGCTATCCGGCGATCCGCGCCTGGTTCGACCGCATTGCCGCCCTTCCGGGATATCGCAGCATGGACTACCGCCCCGATTGAGCCCTATGCTCAGGGGCATGAGCGACGCCTCGACCACGGAGCTGCCGGACGGCGCCCATTCCGATTTTTCGCGGGATATGAGCTATGGCGCCTATCTGCGCTTGGACGCGCTGCTGGCGGCGCAGAGCCCGGTCTCGGACAGCCATGACGAGATGCTTTTCATCATCATCCATCAAGCGACCGAACTTTGGATGAAACTGGTGATCCACGAGATCCGGGCAGCGCAGGCGGCCTTGGACGCGGACGAATTCGGGCAAGTCTCGAAGATGCTGTCGCGGGTTGCGCGGATTCAGACCCAGCTGATCCAGTCCTGGTCGGTCCTGTCGACCATGACGCCGGCCGAGTATCTGACATTCCGCGACCGGCTGGGCCGCAGTTCCGGCTTTCAATCGCACCAATATCGCGAAATCGAATTCCTGTTGGGGAACAAGCGCGCGGCGATGGTGAAGCCGTTCGAACATGATCCGCCGCGGCACGCGCATCTCAAGGCGACGCTGGAAGGGCCCAGCCTGTATGACAGCGCTATCGCCTCCTTGGCGCGCAATGGGCTCGAGATCGCCGACACGGTTCTAAGCCGAGACCGAACCCGCCCCTATACGTCACAGGACAGCGTCGCCGCCGCCTGGACCGCCGTCTATCGCGACACAGAGAAATACTGGCGGCTCTACGAACTAGCCGAGAAGCTGGTCGATCTGGAGGACAGTTTCCAGCAATGGCGCTTCCGCCATTTGGAAACCGTGAAACGCATCATCGGCCATCGGCGCGGCACCGGCGGCACGGCGGGCGTCAGCTATCTACAGCACGCCTTGAGCCATGTCTTCTTCCCGGAACTTTGGGAGATCCGCGCCGATCTATAGGGCCAGCTCGCCGTCAATGCGCGTCTTTCGACGCCTCGGCGAAAGCGGCTTTCTGCGCGTCGCTGGCCTCGGTCTGGTGTTTCGCCTTCCATTCGGCGAAAGGCATGCCATAGACAATCTCGCGCGCGTCGTCCTTGCTCAAGTCGACGCCATGCTCGGCCGCCGCTTCGCCATACCAGCGGCTGAGGCAATTCCGGCAGAAGCCCGTCAGATTCATCATGTCGATATTCTGAACGTCCGTGCGCTCGCGCAGATGCGCGACGAGCGTGCGGAACGCGGCGGCTTCCAGTTCGGTACGGGTCTTTTCGTCGATCTCAGGCATGGGTTTCCTCATTCACAGGTCGATTGCGCGCTCGATATGTGGCGTGGGAGCGGCGTGAATCCAAGCCTGAAACGACCGAAAGGCCTAGAGGTCGCGCACCGTCTCTTCGATCAGCCAATCGACGACCGCGTTCAGCGCCTCTTCATTGCTCGCGCCGCGGGCGACCGCGTCGTGATAGATACGGCGCTGAGTCTGAGAACTGGCGCCGCGGGCGATGATGCGGCGGGCGTTCTGGGCCTCCTCGACGCAATCCAGACGCTCCTGATCCTCCTTGGTCAGCATCAGAATTTCTTCCAGCAGTTCGGCGTAATCCACCATCTTGCCGGAGCCGAAATCGACCATGCCCTGGGTCGCGCCGTGACGCTGGGCCCTCCAGCGATTCTCGTTGATCAACATATTACTGTACCCGCGCCAGCGCTGGTTCGAGCGGCGGAGCCGGATCAGCATCGACAGGATCGACGCGTAAAGCGCGGCGATCGTGATCCCGTCCTCCATATATGTGCAGATATCGGGGATCCGCATCTCCAGGGTCGGGAATTTGCAATGGGGCCGTATATCCCACCAGATCTTGGTCGGCTCCTCGATCACCCCGACATCGACCAGCGTCTGCACATGGCGCGAATAGTCGGACCAACTGTCGAAGCGCTCCGGCAGTCCGGTGCGGGGCAATTCATCGAAAATCGACAAACGGTAGCATTGCAAGCCCGTGTCACGCCCGTTCCAGAAAGGCGAGGAGGTCGACAGCGCCAGCAGATGCGGCAGGAAATAAGCGACCTGGCCCAGCAGATCGATGCGCAGATCGTCATCGTCGATCCCGACATGCACATGCATGCCACAAATCACCAGACGCCGCGCCACGCCCTGCAGATCGTGAGCCAGTGTGTTGTAGCGGTCCTTGTCGGTATGCAGAAGCTCGCGCCAATCCGCCTTCGGATGGGTCGAGGCGGCGATGATCTCCAACCCTTGCGCCCGGGCGCCGTCTGACACCGCGCGGCGCAGCGCGCTCAGCTTGGCGCGCACATCCTTGATCGAGGGCGCCACGCCGGTGCCGATCTCGACCTGGGCCCGCAGGAATTCGGGCGTCGCGAAGCCGATCTCTTCGCCGATATGCGCCACCACCGAGTCGATCACGCCTTGGCGTCGATCGGCGTCTTGCGCCAGGTTCCGGGTTTCCGGATCGACGAGCAGATATTCCTCCTCGATGCCGACCGAAAAACTCAAATCATCAATACGCATGAATTTGACGGTAGAGGCGTTGACCGGGAAAGGTCAATGCCGCCGGGGGTTTGTGCCGGGCTCTGGGTCCGTATCGACCTGGATACAGGAAGAATCGGCATATTCTCGCTATCCACCGAATTCACAGGCGCCGGTCCGATCTGTTCCGCATGACGTTCCGGGGCGGCGGGAATAGTGTCGCGGCATGACACAAGAAGCTATTGACTCCGGCCTTTCGCTGATCGCCGAAGGCGGGGAAGAGGACGCGCCGGGCCTGCGCGAGCCGCCGCAGAACGCCGAGGTCGAGGCCGCCCTGCTGGGCGCCGTTCTGCGCAACAACCGGGCCTATGAGCAGGTCAGCGATATGCTGCGGTCCGAGCATTTCTATTGGCCCGAACATCGCCGCGTCTTCGAGGCGATCCGGCAAATCGCCGATCAGGGGCAAATCGCCTCGCCGACCACTCTGTCGCATGTCGCAGACAGCGATCCGCTGATCGCCGGCGCCGGCGGCAAGCAGTTCCTGTTCACCCTCGCCGCCAATGTCGTGACGGTGATCAACGCCCGCGATTATGCCGAGACGGTGCGCGATCTGTACCTGAAGCGTGAATTGATCGGCGTCGGCGAGGAGATGGTGAATGACGCCTACTCAGTCGAAGAAATGGAGGACACGTCCGCCAAACAGATCGAGCGCGCTGAGCATCGGCTGTATCAATTGGCGACGACCGGCGAAGTGGACCGCAACGTCGCCTCACTGAAAGACGCGGTCACGTTGGCCGTCGCCTCGGCCGAGGAGGCCTTCAAGCGCGACAGCCATGTGGTCGGGGTGACGACCGGCTTCGCCGGCGTCGATCAGATGCTGGGCGGTTTTCACCGCTCGGACCTGTTGATCCTGGCCGGCCGGCCCTCCATGGGGAAGACCGCGCTGGCGACCAACATCGCCTTCAACGCCGCCAAGGCCTATCGCGCCGTCGAGGATGAAGAGGGACGCATCACCGAGGAAGGCGGCAAGGTCCTGTTCTTCTCTCTGGAAATGTCAGCCGAACAGTTGGCCGGACGTATCCTGGCCGAACAGTCCGAAATCCCCAGCGACCGGATCCGACGCGGCGAGATCGATCATGACGAGTTTCAGAAGCTCGCCGTCGCGGCCCAGGACATGGCCCGCGCGCCGCTTTATATCGACGACACGCCGGCCCTGACGATCACCGGACTGCGCCAGCGCGCGCGCCGGGTGAAGCGCCAGCACGGGCTGCATATGGTCGTGGTCGACTACCTGCAATTGCTGCAAGGACCGCCGGAGAAGCGCACCGATAATCGGGTTCAGGAAGTCTCGGACATCACACGCGGTCTGAAGACGCTGGCCAAGGAGTTGGACGTGCCGGTGCTGGCGCTGTCTCAGCTCAGCCGCCAGGTCGAACAGCGCGAAGATAAGCGGCCGCAACTGGCGGACCTACGGGAATCGGGCTCGATCGAGCAGGACGCCGATGTCGTGACCTTCATCTACCGCCCGGAGTATTATCTACAGCGGGAGCATCCGACGGAGCGCCAGAACGAGTCGCCTGACAAGTTTCAGGAACGGCTGGAGCGACACAATCAAAGGTTATCGGACTCCCGGAACGTCGCCGAGGTGATCATCGCCAAGCAACGCCACGGGCCTATCGGCACGATCGAGCTTTTCTTCGACGGCAACTATACGCGCTTCGCCGATCTGGACCGGCATCACAGCGACGAAGGCGGCTTTTGACGACGAACCGGCAAACAAACCGGCAGGAAGCGGCGCCCCTCTGGAGCGCGCCGCTATGGAACGCATCACGATGAGCGCCGATCCCGCCGCGCGTTGGAATTGCGGTCCCGAACACGCGCCCGGGGTTCTGGAAATCGATCTCGGCGCGCTGGCCTGGAACTACCGATACCTGGCGGACCTCGCAGCGCCGGCCAACGCCGCCGCAGTGGTGAAGGCCGACGGATACGGGTTGGGCGTCGGTCCGGTGGCGACGACGCTGGCGGCGGCCGGATGTCAGGTCTTTTTCACCGCGCATTTGGACGAGGCGATCGCGCTGCGCGCCATCTTGCCCGATCAGACGATCGAGATCGGCGTGTTGAACGGTTTGGTCCCAAACACCGAGGCGCTCTACGCGGCGCACTGTCTCTTCCCAGTGCTGAACGATCTGGGCCAGGTGGAAGCATGGCGGCGTTGGGCGAAGGACCGGGACCGGGTGGACTTGACGTGGCGCGCGGCGCTACAGATCGACAGCGGCATGACCCGTTTGGGCCTGCCGGCCGACGAACTGGAGACCCTTTTGGCAGAACCGGAACGGCTGGACGGCGTCAATTTGCGCTTTCTGATGAGCCATATGGCCTGCGCCGACACGCCGAACCACCCACTAAACGCACAGCAATTGGCCCTATTCGGCCGGGCGCGCGCGGCTCTGCCCCCGGTCGAGGCGATGCTGGCCGCCTCCAGCGCCGCCCTCCTCGGCCCCGACTGGCGCTTCGACTATATCCGGCCTGGCGTCGCCTTGTTCGGCGGCCGGCCGGAAAAAGGCCGACCGAACCCGATGCGGCCGGTGGTTGCCCTGCGCGCGAGAATCCTACAAATTCAAAACGTTGCGCCGGGCCAGACCATCGGATACGGCGCGACGTATGAAGCGAAATCACCGGCGGTCGTCGCTACGCTTGGCGTCGGCTACGCGGATGGTTATCTTCGCTCTCTCAGCAATTCCGCGACCGCGATCCTGCGGGGGCGGCGCATCAAGGTGGTTGGTCGCATCTCGATGGATCTTTCAAGTTTTGACGTCTCGGCTGTACCCGACGCCCAGGTCGGCGACATGGTGTCGCTGCTGAACGCCGAGCACACGATCGACGACCTCGCGGATCAGGCGGGCGCCATCGGTTATGAAATTCTGACCGGCTTGGGTCGGAGATACCGGCGCGTTTACCGGGGCTGAGCGGAACGGATGAAAGAAAAACGCAACCTGTTGCGACGTATCGGCGCCGCCTTCCTGCGGTTCCTCGAAGGTGCGGGAAAGCTTACAGTGTTCGCGCTGCGCGCGACCTCTCATTGTTTCCGGCCGCCGCTCTATCCGCGTCTGATCGGCCAGCAAATGGTCGATATCGGCTATTATTCTCTGCCGGTGGTTGGGATGACGACCTTGTTCGCGGGCATGGTCCTGGCCCTGCAGAGCTATACCGGCTTCGCGCGCTTCTCCGCCGAAAGCGCGATCCCGAATGTCGTCGTGCTGTCGATCACGCGCGAACTTGGACCGGTGCTGGCGGGTCTGATGATCGCCGGGCGGATTGGCGCCGCCATGGCCGCCGAAGTCGGCACCATGCGTGTGACCGAACAAATTGACGCTCTGAATACGCTGGCCACAAATCCTTTCAAATATCTGGTGGCGCCGCGCCTGATCGCCGGCGTGACGATGATGCCGCTGTTGGTGCTGGTCGGCGATGTGATTGGCGTCTTCGGCGGCTATATCGTCTCTGTCTACAAGCTCGGCTTCAACGCCAGCGCCTATATTCAGAACACTTGGGAGTTTTTGGAGTTCCAGGACGTCGCATCGGGCTTGGTGAAAGCCGCCGTCTTCGGCTACCTAGTCGCCTTGATGGGGTGCTATCACGGCTATCAGTCGCGCGGCGGCGCCCAGGGCGTCGGCGCCGCGACCACCAACGCGGTGGTCAGCGCCTCGATCTTGATCCTGATTTCCAACTACATCATCACCGAGATCTACTTCGCCCAATGACCGCCGCGCCGAAAATCAAGATGACGGGGGTCAAGAAGGCCTTTGGTCCGAAGGTCGTTTTGGACGGGTTCGACCTTGAGGTGTTGCCCAGGGAATCGGTTGTGATTATGGGCGGATCGGGCAGCGGCAAATCGGTGGCCCTGAAATGCATCCTGGGTCTGGTGACGCCGGATGACGGTCATATCGAGATCGACGGCGTCGAGGTCACTAATCTGAGCCGCAAGGATCGCGAGGCGGTGAACGCCAAGATCGGCATGCTGTTTCAGAACGCGGCTCTGTTCGACAGCCTCTCGGTCTGGGAGAATATCGCTTTCGGCTTGATCCAGGGCCGGAAGATGGCCCGCGACAAAGCGCGCGACATCGCGCATGAAAAGCTTGCGCAAGTCGGTATGGGCGCTGATGTCGGCGCCTTGAGCCCGGCGGAATTGTCGGGCGGCATGCGCAAACGCGTCGGTCTGGCCCGCGCCATCGCCGGCGACCCGGATATCATCTTCTTCGATGAACCGACGACCGGGCTAGACCCGATCATGGGTCATGTGATCGACGACCTGATCGTCAAATGCGTCCGCGAAGTCGGCGCTACGGCGCTGTCGATCACCCACGACATGGCCAGCGCCCGCCGTATTTCGGACCGGATGGCGATGTTGTTTAAGGGCAAGAACATCTGGCAGGGCCCGACATCGTCTGTCGATGAATCCGGTAACGACCATGTCGATCAATTCATCAACGGACGCGCCGACGGTCCGATCCAGATGGAAGTGTTCAAGCCTTAGGCGGATCCGTCTACGGTCCCAACTCCAAATAGGCGTAGTCAATCACGCTGACCGACACGATCGCGACAACTGTGTCATCCGGATCCAGCAACGGAAAGACCGCCGACTCGTATCGCTTTTGGAACGCGCGCCCGGTATCGAACGTATCGCGAACTGCGTAGGCGCGCTTGTCCGCCGTGGCCTCAAGCAGTCTCCGATTAATATGCGCGACTCCTGGGAACTCATCCATGTACTTGCCCGTTGGATTCACCGCCAGGAAGTCCAGCCACATCTGCCCAATGATTTTGATCAACAGACGCGTTTCACCGCTCTCTCGATCGACATGAACCAACAGCAGATTGGGAAACGCCGACGGCGGCAATTTCGTAACGTCGAACAGCTTGTAAGAGTACAAACCGTCTTCGGAACGGAACGCTTCAAAGGCTTGGACCGCCTCCTTAAGGCTTTCATCCTCCAACAAAGCAAAATTGTAGGCGAACTCGGCCACAGGCGCCCCCGAATGTCATGACAGTCGGGCGGTATAGTACGAATGCGCGGCGCATGAAAACACCCTATTTGGCCGGCATTGGCGGCGCCGTCGCAAACACCTGTTCGATGCGGGAACCGCGCTGACTGGGCGCGCTATCGCCGGCGCCCCCGGCATCATCTTTTGCGACGAATCAATGACAGAGCTGGCCCCGGTCTATGGGGCGCGCAATCGACGACCCGATCCAGATGGAAGCTTTCAAGTCTCAGGCGGCTTGGCCTGCGGTCCCTACTTCAGATAGTCGTAGTCGATCACGCTGATCGACACGATTGCGACAACCTCGCCTTCCGCATCCAGCAACGGAAAGACCGCTGCCTCGAATTTCTTTTCGACCGCCAGCCCGGTGTCGATTGTGTCGCGAACGGAGTAGGCGCGCTTGTCCGCGACAGCCCGAAGCAGTCTCTGGTTGACTCGCTCGGTTCCAGGTAGCTCATCCAAATACTGGCCCATTGGGTTTATTGCAATGGAGTCCAACCACATCTGCCCAATGATCTTGACAAACAGGCGCAGTCCATCGCCTTCGCGATCGACACGAACAAACAACAGATGTGGAAACGATGAAGGCGGGAGCTGCGTGACGTCGAACAGCTTGTAGGAGTACCCCCCGTTTTCGGAACGGAACGCTTGGAATGCCCGGACCGCCTCCTTTAGACCCTCATCCTCCAACAAAGAGAAATTGTAGGCGATCTCGACCACACGTTACCCCGAATTTTAATACAGACGAGTGGTATATTACAGATGCGCAGCGCATGGAAACAGTCTATTCGGCCACGCGCGCCGGCGCCAACGGTGGAACGATTCGGGGGTCGCGTTGAACGACATTACGCTGAACTGCGTCGTTCCAGCGCAGCGCTGCACGGTTCGACCAACAACGCCTGTTCACAGTGCGAAGGCGCAGCCGGCTCAAAGCGCGACGCGTCGGCCTTCCTGACTAGACCTTTCGATGGCGTTGATGATCGCGATCACGTCCCGCGCTTCTTCAGCCGAAACCGGCGGCGCGCCACCGGTGCGAACCGCCTCGGCGAGTAGGCTGTATATTTGCGACCAATCTCCCGGAACGCTCGGAACCGTCTCGCGGCGGGTCGACCCGTCCTCAAGGACCCGGGTCAGTTCGGCCCATCGCTCTTCTGGTTCGCGTCCATAGGCCGGGTCGTCAGGGACGATTCCGGAGGCCAACTGCCCCTCCTGACAATCCATAAAGGACTTTATGTAGGACCCTTTGGTCCCGTGGATCGCATAGCGCGCCCGATTGTCCGGCACTGTAAAGCCGGCGAAAAGCTCAACGCGGAGACCTTCATGCGGCCCCGCTTCATAGCCAAGAATCGCACGCATCCGGTCTGGATTTTCGCCGCCTTCGATCCGCTGAAGGTCTCCGAACACCCAGTCCGGCTTTCCAAACAGCACATAGACTTGGTCGACCTGATGCGTTCCCAAACCATATTGCGTCGGTTCAGTGCGACGATTCGGCGCGTCCCCGCCGGGAGTCGTCGGGGCGAAGAACTCGAAATGGCCGCGATACGACTGGATTCGGCCCAGCGTCCCGTCGTTGATGAGCTTGGAGAAGGTGAGAAAATCGCTATCCCAGCGCCGGTTTTGAAACACGGTGGCGATCACGCCGGCCTTGTCGCGCGCCGCGATAATGGCGTCGGCCTGGGCGACGGTATGGCAGAACGGCTTGTCGGTGATGACATTCTTGCCCGCCTCGATCGCCTGCAGGACCAGATCCGCATGGGTGTAGCTCGGAGAGGCGATGACGACGAGTTCAACCGACGGATCGGCGAACAGCGCCGCCGGCGTCGGATGCACTGTCGCGGACGGGTATTCCGCCTTCACGGCGTCCGGCCGCGACGAGGCGACGGCGGCCAAAGACAGGCCCGCTTTTTTGAAGAGCGGCAAATGAAAAACCTTTGACGGCTCGCCAAAGCCGACCATTCCGACACGCACCATTGTAGGCTCCCTAAGGTTTTGGATCGAGCGGCGCTCAGGCGACCCGCATTTCACTCGCGGGATCGAAGAAATGCGCTTTGCCCATGTTGAAGTTGAAGGGCATTTTATCCCCAGGGTTGACGCCGAACCCTGCGCGCATCCGGGCGATCAATTCCTTGCCGCCCAGATGGGTGACCACGTATTTGTCCGCGCCGGTCGGCTCAACCACTTCGACGTGGCATTCCGCCTGCGCCACATCGGTGGCGGCGGCGTCCTGGCCCTCGGCGTCGGTCACGTCCTCCGGCCGGATGCCGAAGACGATGTTCTTGCCGATCAGCTTGTCCAGCGCACCCGCCTTTTCACGCACCGGCAGGATGATCGAGCCGCTCTCGCGGCTCAGTTCGACATGGACGCCCGCGTCGTTCTTTTCCAACTTCGCCGGGATCAGATTCATCGTCGGCGAGCCCATGAAATCGGCGACGAACAGGTTGGCCGGCGTGTTGTAGACCTCGTCCGGCGAGCCGACCTGCTGCAAGACGCCGTCCTTCAGGACCGCGATCTGCGTCGCCAGCGTCATAGCCTCGATCTGATCATGGGTCACATAGACGATGGTCGCGCTGAGCTTTTGATGCAGCCGCTTGATCTCGGTCCGCATGTCGACACGCAGCTTTGCGTCCAGGTTGGAGAGCGGCTCGTCGAACAGGAAGAGTTTCGGATCGCGCACCAGCGCCCTACCCATCGCGACGCGCTGACGCTGACCGCCGGAAAGCTGGCCGGGGCGTCGGTCGAGTAGGTGGCCGATCTGCAGCATGTCGGCGACGCCCGCGACCGCATCCGCCCGCTCTTCCTTCGACGCGCCGCGCATCTCCAGTCCAAAGGCGATATTGTCGCGCACATTCATCGACGGGTAGAGCGCGTAGGATTGGAACACCATCGCGATATCGCGCTTCGACGGGTGCAGATCGTTGACCACCGAGCCATCAATCTTGATAGCCCCGCTGGTGATGTCCTCCAGGCCCGCGATCGTATTCAGCAGCGTAGACTTGCCGCAGCCGGACGGACCGACCAGAACCAGAAAGCCGCCCTCTTCGATGGCGATGTTGATGCCTTTCAGGACGTCGACCGGCCCGTAAGACTTGTGCAACTGGTTGATTTCGAGAAACGCCATGACCGTTTCCTCTCCCCTACCCTTTGACCGCGCCGGCCATCAGACCACGCACGAAATACCGGCCCGAAACGATATAGACGACCAGCGTTGGCAAAGCCGCGAGTATCGCTCCGGCGAAATGGACGTTGTATTCCTTCACCCCTGTCGAGGATGAGACGAGATTGTTCAGCGCCACCGTCACCGGCTGACTATCCGCGTCCGCGAAAGAGGCGCCGAACAGGAAGTCGTTCCAGACATTGGTGAACTGCCAGATCACCGTGACGACGATGATGGGACCGGAGCTGGGCAACAGGATCCGATAGAAGATCCGGAAGAAGCCGGCCCCGTCGATGGTCGCCGCCCGCACCAACTCGGTTGGGAAGGCGTCGTAATAGTTCCGGAAGAACAGCGTCGTGAAGCCGATCCCGTAAATCATATGGACAAAGACCAGGCCCGAGGTCGTACCTGCGATCCCCAATGTGCCGAGAATGCGCGCCATCGGAATGAGCACAATCTGGAAGGGAATAAAGCAGGACAGCAACAGCAGACCGAAGACGATGCGGTGACCGGGGAACTGCCATTTCGTCAGAACATACCCGTTCACGGCGCCCAGCATGGTTGACAGAAAGACCGCGGGAACGACCATCAGGATCGAGTTGATGAAATACGGTTTCAGCCCCGTTGGATCGACGCCGATCTGCGCCGTGCTCCAAGCGGAGAGCCAGGGTTCGATGGTGAATTTCTGCGGCAAGGACAGCATCGCGCCTTGGCGAATCTCGTCCAGCTCTTTCACCGAGTTCACCACCATCACATAGAGCGGCAGCATGTAATAGACCGCGAAGACGATCAGGATCGAATAAAGCAGCGCCCGGGAGAATTTGCCTGACATGTTGGTCATGCCTTCTTCTCCTTCAACTCGCTATAGAGGTAGGGCACGATGATCGACGCGATCATGATCAACATGATGATCGCCGATGAAGCGCCGACACCCATCTGGTTTCGCGAGAACGTGTAAGAATACATGAAAGTCGCCGGCAATTCCGTCGCCCTTCCCGGCCCGCCGTTGGTCAGCGCGATCACCAAGTCATAGGACTTGATCGCCAGATGGGCGAGCACGACGAAGGCCGATAGGAAGGCCGGACGCAGCATTGGGATGATGATCCGGCGATAGAGATTGAAATTTGACGCGCCGTCGATCTGCGCCGCGCGCATGATCTCGCCGTCGATTCCGCGTAGTCCCGCCAGAAACATCGCCATCACGAAGCCGGACGATTGCCAGACCGCCGCGATTACGACGGTATAGATCGCCATGTCGCGATCCTTGATCCAGCGGAACGAGAAATCGGTCCAGCCCCATGTCTGTACGACATTTTCGAGCCCGATACCCGGATCGAGAAACCATTTCCAGGCGGTGCCGGTGACGATGAAGCTCAGCGCCATCGGATAGAGATAAATCGGCCGCAAAATACCTTCGCCGCGAATCTTCCGATCGAGCAGGATCGCCAGGGTCAGGCCGATAACGGTGCAAATGACGATGTAGAGAATGCCGAAAATCGCCAGGTTGGTCAGCGCAGTCTCCCAATGCCGCAACCCGAAAAGCCGCTCGTAATTCGCAAATCCCACCAAGCCGTAAGAGGGCAGCATGCGGCTGTCCGAGAACGACAAATAAGACGTGTAGAGAATAAATCCGTATACGAAGATGGCTATGAGAGCGACGCTGGGCGACAACACCAGACGCGGCAGCCAATCTTGTAACTTCGCGCGGTACGGCATGGCCGACCCCCCTGAAAGCGCGGCCGCGCTATCGTGCGGCTAATTGACAAGGATTGAAAAACCGCCGCCGACAGGGCGAGGCCCGGCCGGCGGCGTATATTTCAGCGGATCGCTGCGCGCTTATTGAGCGCCTTCGACCGCGGCGACGAGTTCCTCGACCGCCGTGGCCGAGTCATATTCGCCATTAAAGTGCGCGGTGACGACGTCATAGACGGCGTTCTTCACGCCGGCCGGCGCCGCATGACCATGCGCCATCGAGCCGAACAGACTGCCCGACGCGGAAGCCGCCGCCAGATCCTTCATGCCTTGCTTGCCGCAGGCGTCGAAGTCCGTGTCCGGCACATCGGTGCGGGCCGGAACCGAACCTTTGACCACGTTGAAAGCCGACTGGAAAGTCGGCGACATCACCGAGCTCGCCATCTCAACCTGAGACGCTTGCTGGTCGTCAGCGACGCCGAACATAGCGAACTGGTCAGAGTTGAAAGTGACCGCGCCTTGCGTGCCCGGGAAGCGGAAACACAGGAAGTCTTGGCCCGGGACCTGACCGGCTTTCAGGAATTCGCCCTTCGCCCAGTCGCCCATGAACTGCACGCCGGCTTGACCTTCGATGACCATGGCCGAGGCGAGGTTCCAGTCACGACCGGAGAAGTTGTCATCGACATAGCTCCGCAGCTTCGCCATCCGGTCGAAGGCTGTCTTCATCTGCTCGCCGCCCAGCGCCGCCGGGTCGAGATCGACCATGGCCGCTTTGTAGAATTCGGGACCGCCGACGCCCATAACAACGGAGTCGAAGATCGTGGCGTCCTGCCAGGCCTGACCGCCATGCGCGACGGCGGTGTAACCGGCGGCTTGGATCTTATCCAAGGCGGCGATCAATTCGTCCCAATTCGTAGGCTGCGCGATGCCCAACTCGTCGAAGATTTTCTTGTTGGCCCAGACCCAGTTCGTGGAATGAACGTTGACGGGCGCCGAGATCCAGTTCCCGTCATGCTTGGCGAAACGCTGCAGCGCAGCCGGGACGACGTCGTCCCAGCCTTCTTTCGCCGCCAGATCGTTCAGGTTGGCGAGCGCGCCCTCGGCGGCCCAATCCTGAATGTCGAAACCGAGCATCTGCACCGCGGTCGGCGCGTTGCCAGCCGTAACGCGGGCGCGCAGAACGGTCATCGCCTGCTCGCCGCCGCCGCCGGCCACCGGCATGTCGGTCCAGCCGATGCCTTTGCCCGCCAGATCGTCTTTCAGCACGTTAAGCGCGGCGGCTTCACCGCCCGATGTCCACCAATGCAGGACTTCGACGTCGTCCGCCAGCGCCGCCCCGGACATCATCGCGAGGCCAGCGACGGACCCCATCAAGGTTTTGGAAATTCGTGACATTGGATACCTCCCAGTCAGCCGATTTTGAACATGTCGAATTAGAGATTGCGAAAGGCGCTCGACCCGGCTCCCTCAGAGACGCGCCTTCACACCTGGCTCCCAAACGCGGCTATCTGTAACGTTACAGATTTGACAGGTCAACCCCCGGCTGAAAATTATAAGCCCCAAAGAAAAGTGTTGTTTTTCATAAATTTAAGACCACAAATTTTTCATAGGAACAATTTGGATGATTTTCTTTGCAAACTGTAACGTTACAGGTAATGTCCCGGCGCGAGATGATTTTATACTGCGCCTCTGGGTCGGAACGCCGGTTTGAATGGCCCGGTCCTCGCCAGGATCCGGCGGCGCGACGGGGATGCGGAAGCGGACAATGGCCGTCACCACCAAGCAATTGCGGCAAGCGACCAACGCGCCTGAAAGCGATCAGGGCGGTCTCGAGTCGGCGGTGGCGCGCTTTCTCGAGTCGCATCGGAAACCGACGCTGAAATCGATCGCGGAAATCACCGGGCTTGGTGTCACGACCGTGTCGCGCGCGTTGAAGGACGCGCCGGAACTCGCCGTTGAAACCAAGCATCGGGTGCGCGAGATCGCCGACCGGATCGGCTACCGCCCGGACCGCGCAGGCGTCCGTTTGCGCACCGGCAAGACCAATGTCGTCAGCCTGATCCTAAACCCGCACGCCGAGGTGACCGGCTATGACTCGTCGGTGATTCAAGGCGTCACCGAGGCCTTGCAGGATACGCCGTTGCATCTTGTCGTGACCCCGCATTTTCTCAGCGCCGACGTGATGGCGCCGGTTCGGTATATCGTTGATACCGGCGCGGCTGACGGCCTGATCATGTCGCGCACGACCCCGATGGATCCGCGCGTGCGCTATCTGCTTGAGCAAGATTTCCCCTTTGTCACGCATGGGCGCACCGAACTGGCCACACCGCATCCCTACTATGATTTCGACAATGAGGCGTTCGCGCGCCTGGGCGCTGAGCGGCTGGTCGAACGTGGACGCCGGCGGCTCGCGGTTGTCGGGCCATCGGAAGCCCTCACCTTTCATCACCACATTGTGCGGGGTTTTCGCGACGGCGCGGCTGGAACCGAGGCTTCGGCGTCCACCCTGAAAGGCGTCGATCTAGACACGCCGCCGACAATTGTGCGCCAGACCATCCGCAATCTGGCCTTGGCGGGGAACGCGCCAGACGGCCTGCTCTGCGGCGGTGAAATCTCTGCGCTGGCCGCCATCGCCGGCTATGAGGAGGCCGGGTTGGCGGTGGGCGAAGACGTCGACGTGATCGCGAAACAAACTTCGGACTTGTTCGATCACTCCTTGCCAAAGATCGATACAATCCTCGAAGATCTGACTGAGACCGGCCTACGCCTCGGCAAACTCCTGCTGCGCCGGTTGCAGGGCGAACCGGCGAAGGCGCTTCGAATCGTGCAAGCGCCCTATCTGCGCCGCCGAATCAACTAACACGGCGCCAACCAATAACCGGCCTTAAAGGCCGAAAGGGAGGAAAGAATGCAGCAAGAAATCGTTGAGCAAATCGCCGCCGCCAAACAGACCCTGATTCGCGGCGGCGCCGATCTCAAGGCGGCCTTCGACGCCACGCGGGACGACATGCGGCGAGAGGCGGATGTGATCGCCGCAGCTTCCGCCAAAGGCGCGTCGGTGATCCCTGAGATCGCCTACGCCGATGTGGCCGACGGTGTCGTCACAGACGCGACGCGCGCGGAAATCCGCCGTCGCGGCGCGGCGATCATTCGCGGAGTCTTCCCCCGGGCCCAGGTCGAAGAATGGGACGACGAGATTGGCGACTATATCGCGCGCAACAACTATTTGGAGAAGATGGAGGCGAAGCGCGGCCTGGATCAGTATTTCTCGAAGCTCGATTCCGGCGCGCCTCAGATTTACGGGCTCTATTGGTCCAAACCGCAGGTCATGGCGCGTCAGGCGGAATCCATGGCGCGGACCAAAGCTTTCCTGAACCGTCTCTGGACCGTGGACGGGCCCGCCGGGCGAGAATTCGACCCGGATCACGACTACGCCTATGCGGACCGAACCCGACGCCGCCCGCCCGGGTCCAAGTCACTGGGCCTGTCGCCGCATATGGATGCGGGCTCCTATGAGCGCTGGACGGACGCTGCATACCAAAAGATCTACCGGCCTGTTTTCGCCGGCCGCCCGGACGAATACGATCCCTGGAAAGCGGCGCATCGCACCGAAACCGTGGAATATCCGTCGCCGGCGGTCTGTTCGATGTTTCGGACCTTCCAGGGCTGGACCGCCCTGACCGCTCAGGGCCCGTCCGACGGCACCTTGCGGATCGTGCCGGTCGCGGCGGGCATCGGCTATATGCTGCTGCGCGCGCTGCAGGACGATGTCGCGCCGGACGATCTTTGCGGCGCCGAGCCTGGCCGCGCGTTGAGCGCCGATCGGACCTGGCATCCGGACCTTCTGGACAGCCTGATCTCGATTCCGTTGGTCGAGCCCGGCGACACGGTTTGGTGGCACCCGGACATCATCCATTCGGTCGAGGATGAACACAATGGCGCGAACTACGCCAATGTCATTTATATCGGCGCCTCGCCGGTCTGCGAGAAGAACCGCGCCTACGCCCTGAAGCAGAAAGAAACCTTCCTGGAAGGCCGCAGCGCGCCGGACTTCGCCGCGGAAGATTATGAGGTGGATTTTGTCGGACGCGCGACGGTCGACGATCTGACCGATCTCGGAAAGGCGCAAATGGGTTTCTGATCCCGCACGCGGCGTCTCCAGGGCCCGATTGTAATCTGGACGGAAGCGAATAGTCTCAGCCGCTGACTGAGACGGCCTGACCCTTTTGCTTCTGGAGCGCCGCGTGACCAAAGATTTCGATTTCGACGAGCCGATCGACCGGCGCGGCACCCACTCGTCCAAATGGGACGCCTTTAGCGGCCGTCTCGGCGCCTATCCGGAAGACACGATCCCGATGTGGGTCGCGGACATGGATTTCCGAGCGGCGCCGGCGGTGAATGAGGCGCTGCGCTGGGCGGCGGATCACGGGGTCCATGGCTATTTCGGCGATTTTGGCGATTTCCACCGCGCTTTCCTGGATTTCATGGAACGGCGTCATCGCTGGCGCGGGCAAGAGGAATGGCTGATCACGACCCATGGTCTGGTCAACGCCATCGGCCTCTGCGTCCAGGCCTTTTCCGAGCCCGGAGACGGCGTCGCCATCTTCGCACCGGTCTATCACATGTTCGCCAACACAATCCGCGCGAACGACCGCCGGGCCGTCGAAAGCCCGATGAAAAATGTCCAGGGCCGATACGAGATGGATCTGGAAGATCTGAGCGCCCGAATCGACGACCGCACGAAGATGGTGATGCTCTGCTCGCCACAGAACCCGGGCGGGCGTGTTTGGACGGAAGAGGAACTGCTGGCTGTCATCGAGTTTTGCGAAGAGCGCGATCTGATCCTGATCTCCGATGAAATTCACCAAGACCTCGTCTATCCAGGCGCGAAACATCGGGTGACGATGAATGTCAAACCCAGCGCGGCGGACCGAATCGTGACGCTGCTGGCGCCGACCAAGACATTCAACATCGCTGGCGGCCTGACCGGCGTCGTCGCCATCCCGAACGAAGAACTGCGCGCGCGTTTCGAGAAACGGAAAGCCGCGTCGGGCGCTCTAGCCCCGAACCGGCTCGGCCTTCTGGTCTCCACCGCCGCCTACGCAGAAGGCGATGCTTGGCTCGACGCGCTGGTCCCCTACCTACAAGCCAGCCGCGACAGGCTGGACGCCGTCGTCGCCGAAATACCGGGCCTACGCTCGATGCATCTCGAGGCCACCTATCTGGCTTGGATTGATTTCTCCGAGACAGGCCTAAGTTTCGAGGAGATCGACGAGCGGCTGCGCACGCACGCGCGGATCGCCGTTAATCCGGGTCCCAGTTTCGGCCCTGGAGGCGAGACTTTCATGCGCTTCAACTTCGCCTGCCGCCGCGCGATCCTCGACACGGCTTTGGAGCGCCTGGCGGCGACCTTCGGCTAGCGCTTGGCCCGATCCTTGGCCGGTCCGCAGGTCTTGGCGCGGTCGGCGGAATCGCGCACTGTGCCTGGCGGTCGCGCGCCCTTGCTGCGACCCTGGAACGCACGATGGCCAAAGCGAAATCGATCTATGTCTGCCAGAGCTGCGGCGCTGTACATGCGCGCTGGTCAGGGCAATGCGACGCTTGCGGCGAATGGAATACAATCGTCGAGGAGGAGGCGGATCGGCCGCCTGTCGGCGGCAAGGCGTCCACAGCGCGTACAGGATCCGGCCGACGCGCCGGGCGGATCGATTTCGTGCCCTTGGCGGGCGCGCCTGCGCATGCGCCGAGGCTGGTCAGCGGCAAGAGTGAGTTTGATCGGGTTTTGGGCGGCGGGCTGGTGGACGGATCGGCGACGCTGATCGGCGGCGATCCCGGGATCGGCAAATCGACCCTGCTGCTGCAGATCGTCGCGGCCCTCTCTCGCTCGGCGTCCTGCGCCTATGTCTCCGGCGAGGAAGCGGTTGATCAGGTCCGCATGCGGGCCGACCGATTGGGGGTCGCCGATGCGCCGGTGCAGCTCGCCGCCGCCACCAACGTCAGCGATATCGCCGCCGCTATGGACAAGCCGGACGGGCCGCGCGTCGTCGTCGTCGATTCGATCCAGACCATGTATCTCGACGCGCTCGATTCGGCGCCCGGCTCGGTCGGTCAGGTGCGGGCTTCCGCCCAGGAACTGATCCGAATCGCCAAGCGGCGCGGCGTCGCGCTGCTGATTGTCGGCCATGTCACCAAGGAAGGCGCCATCGCCGGGCCGCGCGTCTTGGAGCATATGGTCGACACGGTGCTGTATTTCGAAGGCGAGCGCGGCCACCCGTTCCGCATCCTGCGCGGCGTCAAGAACCGTTTCGGCCCAACCGACGAAATCGGCGTTTTCGACATGACCGAAGAGGGTCTGATGGAGGTCGCCAATCCGTCCGAACTGTTCCTGTCGAACCGTCAGGACGGCGTGGCCGGCGCGACGGTCTTCGCGGGCGTCGAAGGCACGCGGCCAATGCTGGTGGAGATTCAGGCGCTGGTGGCGCCCTCTTCGCTCGGCACGCCCCGTCGCGCTGTCGTCGGTTGGGATAATGCGCGCTTGTCGATGGTGCTGGCGGTGCTGGAAAGCCGCGCCGGGTTCAAGCTTGGCGGATCGGATGTCTATCTGAATGTCGCCGGCGGCCTGCGGATCAGCGAACCGGCCGCAGATCTCGCCGTGGCCGCCGCCTTGGTCTCATCGCTGACCGGTTCGCCGGCTCCCGCCGACATGGTCTGTTTCGGCGAGATCGGCTTGAGCGGCGAGGTCCGCCCTGTCAGCCAGACCGACAATCGGCTGAAAGAGGCCGCAAAACTCGGTTTCACCCAGGCGTTGACGCCGGTTCGGAGACGGGTAAAGCGCAGTGGCGCAGAAAAGGACGCCGCCGGCGGGCGCACCGCGCATCCAGCGCTGCGACCTGTTGAATTGACGGATTTGGGCGGGCTGCACGATCTGTTTCTCAGCGCCCCTGACGGCGGCGCCGGACGGGGCCCCGACCAAATGATGTGCGTCGCGGAGATATAGCGCCCGATGGACCTTCAAAATCTTCCGATCAGTCCCGTCGATCTCGCCGTCCTAGCGATCCTGGCGATATCCGGACTGTTGGCCTATTTCCGCGGCTTCATGAAGGAGGTCCTATCGATCTTCTCCTGGGTTGGCGCGTTCGCGGCCACGGCCTACGGATACCACTACGCCCTGCCCTATATGGCGAAACTCGTCCCAACCGAGCCGTTTTTGACCATCGCCTCGGCGGCGGCGGTTTTTGTCGCCACGCTGATCGGATTGAGCATTTTGGCGAGTCTGGCCTCTGGCTCGATCCAGGAAAGCGGAGCCGGGCCAGTGGACAAGGCCTTGGGTTTCGTCTTCGGTCTAGCGCGCGGCGCTTTGGTTGTCAGCCTGCTCTATATTGGGGTCACCTGGGTCTGGGAAGAATCGGAACTGCCGCCGCTTCTGGCAGAGGCGAAGTCGCTGCCAGCCGCCAAATTGGGCGCGGATTTCCTGATCGACCTGGCCCCTGAGAGTATCCGCGAAAAAGCGCGCGGCGCAAACGAGGACGCACGGCGTACTGTCCAACAGGTCGAACAGGCCAATCGGATTTTCGACCGTCTGAACAACCCTAGTCCCAGCCGGGAGGCGGACGCCGACGGCGCGTCGGGCGACGGCGAATCCGCCTATGATGCGGGAGACCGACAGCAATTGGACAGCTTGATTAAACAGGCGGAATAGGCCACTTCCCTGTCGCGGCCGCACCGAAGTCCAGCGGCCCGGACGATCGAACCGTTAAAGCCCGGCAACGCCAGGAGGCCGACCTTGCGGACGACGAACCCTTTCGACGATGACAAGCTGCGCGAGGAATGCGCGATCTTCGGCGTCTACGGATCGGAGGACGCCGCCGCGCACGCCGCCCTAGGGCTTCATGCGCTGCAGCATCGCGGGCAGGAAGGCACCGGCATCGTCACCTATGACGAGGCGGGGGATCAATTCCACGCCCATCGCGACAACGGTCATGTTGGAGACGTTTTCGGCGACCCGGCGATCATGAAAACGCTGGTCGGCGGCAGCGCGATCGGCCACAACCGCTACAGCACCACGGGCGACACAATGCGTCGCAATGTCCAGCCGCTGTTCGCCGATTTCGAATTTGGCGGCTTGGCGTTGGCCCATAACGGCAATCTGACCAACGCCCTGACCCTGCGAGACGAATTGGTCCGCGCCGGCTCGATCTTTCACTCGACCACCGACACAGAAGTCATCGTGCATCTGATGGCGACCAGCCAAGGCAGCGTCGTCAAACGGCTGGTCCAGACGCTTCGCCGGGTTGAGGGCGCCTATTCGCTGGTCCTTCTGACGCGCAAGAAACTAATCGGGGTCCGCGACCCGATGGGCGTGCGACCGCTGGTCCTGGGCCGGATTCGCGACGCCTATGTGCTGGCCTCGGAAACGGCGGGGCTCGATATCCTTGGCGCGGATTATGTGCGCGACGTCGAACCGGGCGAGATGATCGTGATCAGCGCGGACGGGCTGGAGACGCTTTTCCCGTTCGAAAAGCGGCCGTCGCGCTTCTGCGTCTTCGAGTACATCTATTTCTCGCGCCCCGACAGCATCTTCGACGGCCGTTCGGTCTATGACGCGCGTCGCCAAATCGGCGCGGAACTGGCGCGCGAGGCGCCGGTCGAAGTCGACGTGATCGTGCCGATACCGGACAGCGGCGTGCCGAGCGCGGTCGGCTACGCGGCGGCGGCGGGCGTCCCGTTCGAATTCGGGATCATCCGGAACCACTATGTCGGACGCACCTTCATCGAACCAACTGATGAGATCCGGCATCTCGGCGTGAAGTTGAAACACAACGCCAACCGGGCGCATCTGGAAGGCAAACGCGTGGTGCTGGTCGACGATTCAATCGTGCGCGGCACAACCTCGCGTAAGATCGTCGAGATGGTGCGCGCCGCCGGCGCGACCGAGGTGCATTTGCGGATCGCCAGCCCGCCGACCACGCATTCCTGCTTCTATGGGGTCGACACGCCGGAACGCGGGAAACTGCTCGCCGCCCAAAATACTATCGCTGAAATGGCGGCGCTGATCGGCTGCGACAGCCTGGCCTTTATCAGCATGGACGGCCTATACCGCGCCATGGGCGCGGATAGCCGCAACCCGCAGGCCCCGCATTTCTGCGACGCCTGTTTCTCCGGCGAATACCCGATTGCGCTTACCGACCGTGACGCAGCCGGACGTCCGCAACGACAATTGTCGCTGCTTCGCGACGCCGGCTGATGAGCGATCCCGCCAGCCAACCGGGCCCGGACCAGACGCTGGCCGGCCGCATCGCCCTCGTGACCGGCGCCAGCCGCGGCATCGGCGCGGCCGCCGCCCAGGAACTCGCGCGGCGCGGCGCGCATGTCATTCTAACCGCCCGCACGGTCGGCGGCTTGGAAGAGGCGGATGACGCGATCAAGGCGGCGGGCGGGACGGCGACGCTGGCGCCGCTCGATTTGTTGAAATTCGATCAGATCGACGTGCTGGGCGCCTCGATCTTCGACCGGTTCAAGAAGCTCGACATCCTGATCGGCGCCGCCGGGATGCTGGGCGCGCTGTCGCCGATCGCCCACGCGGAGCCGAAAGACTGGCGCCGTGTGTTCGACCTGAATGTGCACGCCAATCAGCGGCTGTTGCGCAGTTTCGACCCGCTGCTGAAACAAAGCGACGCCGGCCGTGCTGTTTTCATCACTTCAGGCGTCGCCAGCGGAGACCGCCCGTTCATGGCGGCCTATGGCGCGTCCAAGGCTGCGCTCGACGCGATGGTCAAGATGTACGCGGCGGAAACGGCGACCACGGCGGTGCGCGCCAACCTATTCAGCCCCGGCCCGGTCGCCACCCGACTTCGCGAGACGGCCTATCCGGGCGAGGACCCGTCGCGCCTGCCCACGCCAGCGGATGTCGCGCCGGAACTCATCGATCTGGCGGCGCCGAACTGCATGCTGCACGGTCAGATCGTTCGCTATAGCGCGGCCTAATTGGCCGCTGCGCGTTCAGACCGGCTCACGCCTCGACCGGCGGCTGCGCATTGATTGTGACTTGCCGATTGGCGCCGTCCTTAGCCAGGCAAACCCGGTTCCGTCCCGCATTCTTCGCCGCATAGAGCGCCTCGTCGGCGCGTTGGAGCAGGCTGTCGGTGGAATCGGACTCGGTCATCATCGAGACGCCGAGCGAGATGGTCACCGGCTTCTCCGCGCCGACAGAGGACATGGTGAAAAGGGCTTCGGCGACATTGGTGCGCAACCGCTCGGCGACGATGCAGGCCACATCCTCGGACGTATCCGGCAACACAGCGACGAACTCTTCGCCGCCCAGACGCGCGATCGTATCGACGCTGCGCACTTGGTCTAGAACCCGCCCCGCCAGTTCCTTGAGGACCTCATCGCCGGCGCCATGGCCGTATGTGTCATTCACGCTCTTGAAATAGTCGATATCGAACATCACCAAGGCGAGTTCTTTGCCCGTGTTCTTATGCCGGTCCACCATGCCGCCAAGATGCGCCATAATATAGCGCCGGTTGTAGAGGCCCGTCAGCGGATCGGTGAGCGCCAAAACCAAGCTACGCTCGTAATTGTCCCGCAAGCGTTCCTGATAGCGTTGCCGCTTGATTTGGGTCCGGACGCGCGCCTGCAATTCGTTTCGATCGATCGGCTTGATCAGATAGTCGTTGACGCCCAGGTCGAGGCCTTTCGCGACCCGCTCCATGTCATGAGATTCGGCGACGAGGAGAATCGGCGTGTAACGGGTCTTCTCCATCGCGCGGACATAACTGACGAGACGCAGAGCATCATCGCTGCGCAGGTTCAGATTCACGATGACCAGATCGAGGGACGCCTGGGCCACGGCCGCCGCCTGCGCCGCCTCGGCGGTTTTTGCATGGACGAGCGCGGCCCCTTCCAAGTTCAACGTCTCGCTGATTTTGAGCCAATCGATCTCGCCGTCTTCGATCACAAGGACCACCGCGCCGGTGGTCGCGACATCGTTTAAGACGCCCTCGTTCTGAAGCACGCCGAACTGACCTGAGGTCTGCTCCCGCAAACGCCATTCGTCCGTCAGCATCTTGAGCCTGACGAGCGAGCGCACGCGGGCGAACAGGGCCGTATCGTTTAGAGGCTTGGTCAGAAAGTCATCGGCGCCGGCCTGCAGCCCGCGAACCCGGTCGGCCGTATCGGACAAGGCGGTGACCATCACAACCGGAATATGGGTGGTTTTCGGATCTTGTTTGATGCGCCGGCAGACCTCGAACCCATCCATGCCAGGCATCATCACATCCAGCAGGACGATATCGGGCGCTGATTCGGCGATGAGCCGCAGCGCGGATGGGCCGTCATTGGCCGACACAACGTCGAAATACTCGCTGGTCAATTTCGCTTCCAGGAGTTTCACATTGGGCGGCAGATCATCGACGACTAAAACCCGCGCAGTCATGCCGCGCCCCCGACGCTCGACGGTTTGTCAGGCGGCCACGGCTTGTTCTTGAGGCGGTGAGCGGCGTTGTCCACGTTCGAATCCAACCATGACTACAAACCGAAATACGAGCGGGGTCAAAATACTACTGGAGCCAAAATACTACCTGAGTACGCCTGAAAGGAAAGCGACGCGCCCCGCCCAGAACAGGCTGGTGCAGGTTAGGTCAGGAATTTGGCGACCGTATCCAAGAAGGTTTGCACCGATATCGGTTTGGCGATGTAGGCCTCGCAACCGCCCTCGCGAATCTTCTCTTCGTCCCCTTTCATCGCAAAGGCGGTGACGGCGATGATCGGAATCGACTTCAGATCATCGTCCTCCTTGATCCACTTTGTGACTTCCAGTCCGGATACTTCGGGAAGCTGAATGTCCATCAAGATCAGGTCAGGACGCTCGGACCGGGCCATCTTCAAGGCCTCCATTCCATCCCGGGTCTCGATAATATCGTAACCCCGCGACTCGAGAAGGTCGTGGAAGAGCTTCATATTCAGTTCGTTGTCTTCCACAATCATGACTTTATGCGTCATGGGAGCACCTGCGATCCAAAAAAGCGTCAAGTTATCTAGCGCAGGCCCAAGAGGCCCGCAATGCGGCTTGTCTACAGCCGTTTCCTTACTTGTTGATTAATTTATGCAATATTTTCGATATCTATAATCCGAGGACGGCGTCACTCCCTGTCGGCGGCGCCAAGCGTTGGCGAAACGGTCTTAAACCGGATAGTTCAGATCGGTCCGGAATCCGCCGCTAAGGTTCCTGCAAGTTCGACAAACGCCGACTTCGCAAAGATCGTTTCGGGAAGCAATATCGCCGTCATGAACCAAACTGAGGATTGCCTGTGCCGAGATTGCCTCGCTGTCTGGCGCGCGCCTGACGCAAACGACCAAGAGCGCGCGCCAGAAGCCGGCGTCTGCCCCGCGTGCCGATTGAAACGCGTTGTGCGCCACCGGGAACTCCATCGGCTGGCGATCGCCCATATCGATTGTGACGCCTTCTACGCCTCGGTCGAAAAACGCGACGATCCGAATCTGCGCGACAGCCCCGTGATCATCGGCGGCGGCCGGCGTGGCGTCGTCTCCGCCGCCTGCTATGTCGCCCGGATGTACGGCGTGCGCTCGGCCATGCCGATGTTCAAGGCGCTGAAAGCCTGCCCGGACGCAGTCGTGATCCGGCCGAATATGGAGAAATACAGCCGCGTCGGTCGCGAGATTCGCAAGATGATGCGTAACGTCACACCGCTGGTGCAGCCGCTGTCAATCGACGAGGCGTTCCTTGATCTCAGCGGCGCCGACGCGCTGCATGGCGGCAGTCCGGCCCGCACGCTGGCCGGGCTGGTGCGCCGGATCGAGCAAGAGATCGGCGTGTCGGCTAGCATCGGACTGAGCTATAACAAGTTTCTTGCAAAGGTGGCGTCGGATCTGGATAAGCCGCGCGGCTTCGCGGTGATCGGCGAGCGCGAGGCGGTCTCGTTCCTGCACGACAAGCCTGTGCGGATGATCTTCGGTGTCGGCAAGGCTTTGGAACGGAAACTGCGCCAGGACGGAATCGGCACGATCGGGCAGTTGCGCGAGATGGATCCGAAACGCCTGATGACGCGCTATGGGTCGATGGGCGAGCGACTTTACAATTTCTCCCGCGGCGTCGATCCGAGGCCGGTCGATCCCCATTCTGAAACCAAGAGCATCTCCACCGAGACGACGTTCGAAAATGATCTGTCATCGCTTTCCGACTTGGCGCATGCGCTCTGGCCGCTCTGCGAAACAGTTGCGCGGCGTCTACGCAAGAACGATCTGGCGGCCGGCGGGGTGCAACTGAAGCTGCGCGACAGCGACTTCAAGATCGTCACCCGCAGCCGCAAACTGGGTACGCCGACGCAATTGGCCGAGTTCTTGTTTCAGACAGGCGTGCAACTGCTCGAGCCTGAAATCGGCGAAACACAGTATCGCCTGCTCGGCATCGGCGCCGAATATCTAACCGGCGCTGAGACAGCGGACATCCCCGATCTGGCCGATCCGGATCGCGACAAACAGGCGCGTGTCGAGCGCGTCATGCAGGAGATCCGCGAGAAGCTGGGCCAAGACGCCGTGGTCAAGGGACGGGCGCTCTAGACGGGCCGGCGAGAGCGTTTGTCTTTGCAGTCCCCGCCGCAATGGTTCATGGGAGACACAGAAGATCTAAAGCCTTTACGCCGATCGGATAACCATGGCGGCTCTCTCAAACAATATGCGCGGCGCGCTCCTGATGACGCTGAGCATGGCGGGCTTCACCTTCAACGATGCGGTGATCAAGGCCGTCTTCGCCGATCTGGAGTTCTTTCAGTCGGTGCTGATACGGGGCGCTATGGTGGCGGCCTTCCTCGCCGCGTTGGCATGGCGGGCGGGACAGCTTTGGTATCGCCCAACGCGCCGGGACGCGGTCTTGATCGGTCTGCGCGCCCTCGGCGAGGTCGCCGGCACCGTGTTCTTCTTGACCGCGCTGCTTCATATGCCTCTGGCCAACGCCACCGCGATCCTGCAGGCCTTGCCGTTGGCGGTGACCCTAGGCGCGGCCTGGCTGCTGAAAGAACCGGTCGGTTGGCGTCGTTATTTGGCCATCCTTGTTGGGTTCATCGGGGTCCTGATCATCGTCCGGCCCGGGTCGGACGGGTTCAACATCTATTCAATCTCGGCCTTGGCGGCGGTTTGCAGCATCGTCCTCAGGGACCTCGCGACCCGGAAATTGTCCGCCGAAGTCCCCTCACTTTTTGCGACCCTGATCAGCGCCTGCGCGGTGCTGAGCATGGCCGCGGTGATAGCGCCGACGGAACAGTGGGCGCCGATGACGGTCGGGCATTTCGGGCTGTTGGCGCTGGCGGCCATATTTCTGATGGGCGGCTATCTCTTTGGTGTCATGACCATGCGGGTCGGCGATATCGGCTTCTCTTCGCCCTTCCGCTACAGCGCGCTGGTCTGGGCGATCCTGATGGGGGCGGTGATCTTTGACGAATGGCCGGACATTTGGACCTGGATCGGCAGCGCCATCGTCGTCGCCGCAGGGCTCTACACGCTCTATCGCGAGCGCCGGCGGCGCCTTGACGCCATCCGCGCCCCGCGCCCGGGCCGCTGACTTGTCCGGCGCCGCTCAGCGCTTATGTCGCTGGATGACGGTTCGCCGCACAATGAAGGGAGAGTGA